>Ga0126342_10012327_pt1 | contig 15246 bp, 13 predicted proteins | sample Cyp1metagenome_FD_92528 | JGI IMG/M metagenome (GOLD analysis project Ga0126342, IMG submission 92528) | Coral microbial communities from Lord Howe Island, Old Settlement Bay, Australia - Cyphastrea 1 metagenome | ecosystem: Host-associated > Invertebrates > Cnidaria > Coral ...
ATTATATATATATAATATATTACATATATATATATACATATTACATATATATAATTATATATAATTATATAATTTATAATTATATATAATTACACAGTTTTATATTATTACATAGTAAATATATATAACATATGTTATATATATATATTACATATGTTACATATATATATGCGTGTGTGTTACATATATGTACTGTATATATATATATACATATTACATATATATATATTACATATATATATATATATATATTACATATATATGTATGTATTACGTGTATATATATATATATATATGTATGTATATGTATATACATGCAATATATATATAACATGTATATATAGGGAATATAATGAATCTAATGGGCATATGTATTTACATAATTTACATGTGTATATTGTTATATATTGAGAAATTCATATCTCTAGAGTTAGAAAAGGAGTACAACATTTGGTCGGTTTATGGCGATGTATAGGGTCTGATTTCTCTTGCATTTCCTACTCCAGGCACATTTTCGCATCATCAGCGAATGAGTTCTATATAGCGTTCTCCATTCTCCGGAACGAAGCTTTCACACAAAAGTGGCGGAGACGGGCTGGAGGTTTCCTGCAGATTTTCCATCCACCCCATTGAATCCTAGCGTTCCTAACTTCACGAAGTTCATGATTTTCGCTGGGCTCCCGGACGACCAGGAGACGTCAAAACCCTTGTTGGTGAGGGCAGTCAAAGCCTGTTGCCGGCACTCTGCTGATTGCACTGTGTCTGGAGACCATTGGATTTCATGAACCTGGAACAAGACCCCCCGTTTCACCCGCTGTTGTGAGTTGGGTGTCCCAAAGGATCTCCTGGCTTCATGTTCATCCGGCAGTCGTTTCAAAGGTTGTTGTGTTTGTCTTTGCCAGGGGCATGGTTCATCATTCACCAGAACTTGTGGATACAGGACCTCAAAACGCTTCCAAAAATGGCACGTGTCCATCATGAAGGCGTTTCCATCCAGTCCTAACCAAAGTGTTAAAGAGCCGCAAAATCGGATGGCCAGTGGCGACCCCCAAGGCTTCAGTTGATTTATAAATTATTCGATACATCTACCATAAGTCTACCGTGCATCATCGATTATCATCATATATTTAAGCCTACTTAGGCCCTACCTAGAACCCAACTTGGCAAACAACCCAGGACCCCAGAATCGCTGGTGGACCCCTTACGTGCCTCCTCTTTGGGGATCTGCTGATCTTGGATCACCGCCACCTGCTGATGTGGTAGAGATGATGACCTTCCGCAAGAAAAACAATGGAAACTAACATCATGTACCATTGCCATAGAAAATCCATGTTTAGTGGGGATGAAATCCAGAAAACCATAGAAAGTCAAGCCATTCCTTTTTCGGAAGATATTGTTTTAGTAGATATGATGGGATATGAACTCTAATAGATATGATTCCTTTTTAGCGAGGATGAAACCCACGTAGGAAAATCGATGAACATATCATTGCAAATGTCTGTCAACGAGCAGACCCGCACTCCCAGAAGAGGTGTCTTTATTCGACTGGCAGAATGTGACCGTGGTGAGGTTTGTCCCAAAATCGAAGGACCATGCGAAAACATGCCAAGCCTACCCTCCGGTGATTTAACATAGCTATTGAAAATGGCACATTTATAGTTGATTTACCTAATTAGTAAAAATGGTAATTTTCCATAATAGCTATGTTAGTTTACCAGAGGGTATCTATTTCACTGCAGAAATCACCCTTGCTTTGGGACGCCAGGCACAATCACCCGGTGCATCCCTGTGCCTTCTGGCCGCTTGCGAAGCACCGCACGGCGCCCCGCGCATGCCAGGCGGCTCGTGAGGGTGTAGCCTGTGAAAGAATCAGAGACCTGGGTATTGTACATATCTTCGATAAAATAGGTTGAAAGCAACTTAATCACTGTCAAATGCATTCAAAACTATTCTATTCACTGGTATGATTAAATAGTGAAAGCCCAGAAGGCTTGCACGCATTTTCCCATAAATCGTTCTTCTTCCACCAACGCCTTAAAATCCTAGAAATATGATGGCATCCTACGATCATATCCCCATTGTATCCCATTCTACTCCCAAAATTTCATACCCAATCTCACTGCAAGGCGGAGCCAAAAAGGGTGATGGTGGAATCCTCAACATGCCCAACAATTCTGTGGGCTACGCTGTTTTCGATTCTGACCCATAGCCCTTTAAAGGTGGTTAGTGATATCCCCAGCGGGTATAGATGTTCACTTCTGATGGACCCATCAAGAACGAGTGCAGTATCATGGACTCATGCCCCAAGAAGATAAACTAACGGAACCAAGACACGGAGATAGAAATAGCTATTTGCAGGGAAAATAATGGACGATAAAAATTGAGAAAACCAACGTTTTTCTCAACAACAAATCCGTCAAATCATGTCAAATCCATACCCTCATGATTTTGATCCATATATCATATGTTTCTGATCCATGCCCAAAGGCCCATGGTGAACCGCGTCAATACATGGTCGCTAGTGGTCCATGGACCATTCGGAAGTTCTCAAAATCGGGGTATACACCCCAAAATTGGATGGGTTAGTACTTCAAGTTACAATTTGGGTATATGATAAAGGGGAATATGGTATGATACCCAATATATTGCTGGTTAATTTCCCCTATATATCCCCTATGATTCAATTAGGGGTACCCTCATCTTAAGCAATACCCCTGTCCCAACCTGGGTGAAGCATCGACCCACCTCACAAAGATTTCACGTGGAAGGTCAATCAAAATATAGATTATGGGTGTGTCCAAAAGTAGGGAATCCTATATGGCGGATACCCCCAGGGGCTCCAAAATTGAAATTGCCATTTGAATATGTATTGGATTATAATACAGTATATATATATATGCTACCCCCCCAAGACCTACATTTTGTGTATCAGATATGTCCTTGAATGCCTTGTCTTCCTTCTTATCTTATCAGCTATTGTAGCACTGCATCAGGAAAGTATCTTGGGCGCATGCGCCAGGACACATCCTGCCCACATATGTAGCTGCAGCATAGCGCTGTAACATCTATATTTGACATATTTATTTCATTATATTTCATGTTTTCTTTTTTATGTGCTCAGACATTTTTAATATATCAACACGAATTTTATATCTATGATCTGATGCTTGCAAGTCTGTTTTGTCAATATCTTCTACAACATTTGAGTTTTTTACATAACCTTTAGGATTTGCAGCAATATGATTAGGGGAATAGATGGATTGAGATTTTGTTATCTGCTTTTACAACAGAATATAGCATATCATGTTTCTCTTTTTTGATGAATACAACTTCTTGTAAGGTAGTTTTTTATAATGACTACTGGTGGAATTCATGTTTACTAAGTTTTCTGTAGCAATTTGAAACCTTTTAGCTTCTACCAAAGCTGGGCTTTGTGCAAGATTAGATGATATAGTGCATCTAGGGTTTTTTCACTTTATCTACGTAAGATTTTGCAGATAATAAAGGTGTAAAAAGTACAACAGATATGTATAAGACCGATCTTCAGTTATAATTTTTAGACATTGATTTTATAATGCAATTACCTGTTTAATCCTCCTACAATTTCATAACATTCCATCAAGCTTTGCGTAGTAAATTGACGATAATCAATCATATTATCATTTCATGTTAATTGTCTTATTTGTTCTTGTGAATCTACGTTATTTCCGTTAGTTTTGTCTTCAGCATCTACTGTTTTTGTAGAAGAGTTGGATTTGTTTGCTGTAATAATTCATTTTAAAAATCTGTATAATGCATATGATCTTGTGATTTCACTGCATTAAATCCAGGAATGCTTGGGTTGGATATATTACTTGTCAAACAGAAATGATTTTGATGATGATAAATTAACAAGTAAACAAAACTAGATCAGTCTTGAATATATTTGTCATATGATAAATTGTCTTACTTTTTTTATAGTTCTTAACTTTGTGATATTTTTTTGGTATTATAGGAGTTTCTACCATTGGGTGAATATGCATTTTTACTCCGAAAGATCCTATGTTTTGATTGGTTCTTTTAGCTCTATATTCTGAGGATCTAGTTCTAAGTTAATCATTTTGAATCTTGAATATGCGTATTTGTTCATATTGATTTGTTTGTACTGTTTAATGATAATATTCTACCATTTTGCGATGTGAACTTTGATAGCATTTCAGGGTTTTTATTGGCTATTACCTTTTTTCAAACATAAATAGCAACCATGTTTTTTTCAAGAACGCTTTCTTTGCCGATCTATCTGTAACCCTTTCTAATACATTTTGCTGGGAAGGTTTTGATTGATCTGTAGATAAAGAGGTATTGCTATCGGATGAGTTCATGTATTTTGATTATTATTGTTTATTTTTTCTTGTTTGTTAAAGAAATTACTGTTTAAGATTGCAGCAGGTTCTTTTTCAATTTGTTGTACTTTTATTATGATGAATCTAATTACCTTTATTGCATTTTTTGTTTTTCTTTATTTTCGCCAAAGTTGATTAGTTTGCTTGGACAGCGAAGAAAAAATAATGGGCTTTAGAATTTCTTTTACAGGATAAACAAGTTTATTTGAGGAATGTCCTTAGCAAACAGGCCGATCATTTGCAAGAAATTGCAGTTTCTGGTGACTAATACTATTCCAAGTATCTGGATTCAAGATTCAAGATTCCAGGCTCAGAAAAAACTTCTTCAATCCAACCTCTTTGGATTCAAGATTCAAGGCTGAAGGACTTCGGATTCAAGAATGTTTTTATGTTTTTTGGGACCTTGAATCTTGAATCCTACCCCCTTGGATTCAAGAAGTCTTTTTGGGGGATCTTGAATCTTGAATCTTGGATCCGATGTACTTAGGGAAGGGTGGGATGGGAACAAAATTGCAAAACATGCAGTTTTTGATCACCAAAAAATGCCCTAAGTTTTAGAGTCCAAAATGTGAAGAAAAACACTATAAATTAATACCACTAAATTTGCTTGAAATGTAGGTCTTCGGGGGGGTACCATATATATATATAGAATATAGATATAGATATATATATATATAATATATATATAAATAGATATATATAATATAGAATATAGAATATAGATATAGATATATAGGGAACATGATGATAAACCAGCAATTGACGGGTACCCCAGCGTTGAGGCCAACAAAGCCAATTCATGGCCCTGGCGAGTCTGTACTCTGTTGGATATCATGTTAGGGCTAGGCTTAAAACATGGGTTATCCGTTCAGTAATGGGAATCCTTATGCAGTCGTGATATGTCATTTCATGATTGTATATCGATATATATAAGATATATATATATATATACAGTACATTATATGCTGTATAAATCTCTATTAATGGATTGATGACGGTTCTGGGTATACAATCCAACCTTTGACTCGACTCTTGCGTGAACTCAGAGGTCCATAATGACACAGCCCAGGGACTCTGGTGGTGGGGTCAATGCATCTGAAACTATGGTGACCCATAATATGGGGTATATATCATTGGAAGGCAAACTAGCCTGCGGTGTGGGAAGTTTCCAAGTCTGGCACATACCCAATTTTTTGATTCTAAATGGGACTTGAAAACATGGGCTGTAATCACTCGAAACTCCTCAGAATCAGAGCAGAAATCAGCTTCAATTACAGTAGTTACCTTGATTTTTGAATTTCCATGACTATCCATGAAGATCCATGGATCGGAAAACCTGGAAAAAATGGCCCTCAGCACAGCGCCTGTGGCAAAGATGCAGCGCTCAGCCGACGCCTCAGGCATCAAGGCGATCAACGATGGCCAGTGGTGGCCCTGGCTGAGGCTAAAACACGGCTGGTCCAAAGGATAGTAAGGCCATGGCTACCAGGACCTGCACCAGAAAAAACTGCACACCATTTTTGCACGGAGCCCCTGGGAGAATTTCGATGAAGTTCTCGTCTTAGCGATTCTTTTGGCAGGAAATCCCGAAGATATTCCCGGAGTTCTGGACATGCCCGTGTTGCAGGCGACCCCCTAACCAGTTGCAGGCAATCCTAATCCGAAGCCCGACTCAGACCATCTACTGAAATTTGGCTGCTGAGAGGTGCTTGGCATCACAAATCTTCATGCCAGTAGTCAACCCAACTCCAAAATCTTCAGCCCTAGCCATCTCTCCACCATGTCCCAACCTTCAGATATTTGGGCTTGTGCATCAGCCACTCAGTTGATCCCCTTTAAGCTGAGCCATGAAGAGTTGTCAAATGGAACAGGAACCAAAGCCACCTGCGGCTGTATCAGAAATGTCTGCGTGGAATGATGGATTGATGGATTTTTTGTTGACACTACTCGACTAGACATGTTCATAAAATAAAGTGGCTGAGCCTTCTGTGCCCTGGAGTTGTGGGCTCTTTCTGCATGAACCTATGTCAATGTATCAAACATCTTCATTCAAAGAGGTCCACACAGCAACCATTTGGCAACTGACATCCTGATGAACTCATCGGCAACTACTGGCAATCAATAGATGCCAGACCGGAACTGGCGACCGGGACGCAGTACCTTTTCAGCTTAGCTTCAAACTATTCAACTTTCTGCTGGGGTGAAACACACAAGAACATGTGTCTATGAATGGGCGTGTCCCCAAATGGGTTTGCCCTCTTACTATCTTTTACTCCGACTCCAGCATCTCATAAACCAACAAAAGCTGTGCTGATTTTATTCAAAGGTTTGGAGAAAAGGCGGGAGTGGAGCCTCGCTCTCTGAGACAAAGCTATTTACAGCCGCTGGTCTGCCAATCGACCAACTAATTTCCTGTGCGGGCCCTCTTCCTCAATTTCCGCATCATCTGGCAAGCGTCAGGCAAATAGATCCCCAAACTTGCTGGAGGTTCTACCAGGGGGCCCATGTCAATCTTGATCATACAAACAGGGGCGAAAAACGGATGGGTCCAACTACCAAGAACAAACACTGCAAGAGTTTGGAAGAAAGACCTTCCAAGGGGTCCCGACCACTCTGGTTGGTGATTTAAAGCCCCTTTCAAAAGAGCCTGGGTTAGATACCTCACTCTATCGACTGAATTGGAAGCAATGGTGTTTGTGAGAAAGATCTCAGGACAAGAAACATGCGAGGATGAAACACTGCATTCCCTTTTTTTACTCTAGCCACCAGGAAACGAGAAATCACCACCACCCATTAAAACTTCTATTACTTTACCTATAATTTCAAGGTCCATTGAAACTTCTAGCTTCAGCTTCGAGGTCGGGCTGAAGCACTTGGTGCTTTCATCAGGCGGATTGTTCGAGTGGGCCAACCCCCAATGAAACCAACCCTGGTCGTGCTTGAGGGATCAACAAAACGATCCCAAAACTACGAGTAGCAGTAGATTCCCCAAATGATGGATTAACCAATGGAAAAATAAAACGAACTTGAACAAAGCTGAGAAATTAATCCATGGTTGTGGTTTGCATTGACCCAGCCTGTTCATCTAAGTTTGCCATCGAGAGGATATTTTTTCCGCCCCAGTTCTATTAAAGATACATGGTTCAGATTCACCCTTATGGTTGTGGTTGTTGGTGATAAAGAACAAGCACCGACAACAAACCCCTATTTTGGGGGGTTCACCATTGGGAGCTGCTTGCCACATTATACTGCATTACTCTATATATACATCCCCATTGTATATCATTGTATCTCAGAATATCTCAGAGATCTCCCAATAAAGATCACAAAGTGCTTGGTTTTATAGATATATATATATATATATACTAGTATATATCCCATTATACCCCCCATGTTTGGTGCTTCAATCCGCTCAAAAGGCGCCCGGCGCCGCAAGGCGCCATGACAAGGCCATGCCAGTGCGTCCAATCCGCGTGATCTCGACCCTCGATTCGCGGGTTTTGGAATTCGCGCCATAGGCGATCGGTTGGCACCTCAGCAACGGCTGCGGCGCTGTAGATTTCTGGATGCTCCAAAATATGTTTCTGAAATGTTGAGGAAATGTCATAATATGTCATGTCATTCTAAATGCACAAATGTGTGATTGTTAAATGTACAACATTGTACAACTGTACAACTTTGTCTGATCATTATCTGGAATTATCTAGCAATTCATCATTGTGTCATGCAATGTGAATGCATCATTCTACAGATATCATGACTAGTCTTAGATTCCCTGCAAAAAAATGAAACACCTTGTTTTGCTGTTGCCTGGTTATTCTATTTCTCAATCCTGGCACAAAGAAGCACCTGCGATTTTCAAACATACCAAGTTTGACCCAGAGATCTTCACGGCCAGCAAGGACGCTGTTACTTTCTAAACTTTGTTTCCGGAAAGGTCCTGGCAAATGGGAATCTTCAGGGTGTTGTCAAAACCTGGAATTGGATGCCTTGAGACCCACAAATGGACTGGTCATTTTTAAGATTTTAAAGGGCTAAAGTTTCTTTTTCCAAGTAATTCCAAGAATAGTGTGCATGGTTTTTTACGTGTCCGAGTTACATGTTTTTTTTGGAAAACATATGGAAAAGGTCCAGGTCCCTTCCGCCTCAAGTGGTCTACGCCGCCACTGTCACCTTTGAGGCCACTGACAATCCAACTCCTCCGTGCCGCCTCTGGTCGAATCATGGGAAAACAGCCCAGATAAATCGTTCAGAAAAAGATTGGAACACTTATTATACATGTTACACTTAGCTTGTTAGTATTTAATACATATTATATATATATACTGTATATAATATATAATATAATAATATAGTAATATAATAATATAATAATATAATTATATATATAATATATATATATAATTATATATAGTTATATGTGTATATATATAATTATTTATACGTAACTTATACATAAACCAGGTGTGTGGTCAGTGTAAGTCCACGCTTGAGAAAGGTCTGATTTCAGGCCTGGTTCTATCAGCGGCGCCCACTTCGGCCTTGGATGTGTGGGTTTCCCCTCCAGTCATCAAACGTGAAAATGGAAAATGCCCCGTTTATAGATAATTTCCCAGCTATAAACCTCGATTTATGGTGGATTTTCCTATTAAAACCGCCATTTTCATGGAATTTCATGGGTACTTCAAAGCTGATTCAGCTATACATGATGGAGAAAATCCATTACCCTTTTCGACTAAAAGAAGGAAGCAGGGAAAGGAAACATCAAACCCAGACAATCTGAGGGTGGAGTGTGATTGTACTGTGCATGCTCAACTCCTTCATTTGCCACTCAATCATCAATTTCATGCGGTCTTTGTCTCTGTGTGTGTTCTTCTGCGAGTGTACAGTCGACCCTTCAATTCGGCAATTGGATTATCCCCGGAAGAATGTGAACAACAAATGATACAAATGATTTCATATCCTCCATATACATGGCTGCATGCAATGTATCAGAAGTTCATGTGGTAAACTCTCATGCCGCTTCAAAAAATAGTGGGGTCTACGGGTCCACCTGGGTCTGAATCACAGACTCCAGGGACGCAACGTTTCCCCACACCTGGTGGCTCACAACGCCATCATTTCTGGGTCCCTTGCTCGGGCATTTGCTGCAAATGGAGACGGAGGACCCGTCTCTGTACCTCCAAAATTAATTTAAAATGAATGCCGTCCGGAAACCATACTCAACTTATCTGGTTGTTGGTTTGAAATCATCCTGTCTGAAATTTCTTTCCATTTCTAGGCATTTCTAGGCACAACGTCTTTGAAATCACCGACCAGTTATGAGGTGCCCGGTTCCTGTCTGACCCTGTCGACCTACACTGATGCAGCCGCTGCAGCCGCTGCTCCCTCTTGCCTCATTGAGCAAAGGAGCGCCAATGCCCTGAATCCAGCTGGCTTTTTTTCCCATGGTGCCAGCCATGACATCGAGACATGGGGGTCAGAACGAGTTCAATTGTATTGTGCGGCTGTCAACTTACCTTGCAATCACAGGTCATACCTACAGGGGAATATCATGGAATATAATATCAGTATAGCTTAACACAGATTTTCTGCGAAGGTAGGCAAGCTCTCTAAATTGATAGGATCTCCCAATCATGAGTGCAGTGGTGTGGAGGTCTCGCTGGCAAACTAGTTCTTGAGCTTTGAAGTGTTCTGTTTGTTGAGGCTTGTTATTGGGTCTTAAGATTGGCTGTAGCACCTCTCTCAGCCGATGAGAGACCCATCGCCATGCATCACATCGCATTCCTTACCTCACAGCGAGCTCCAGAAGCCGCAAGAGTCGCAAAGTGTCGCCTCGCAAGGAAAGGTGGTGAACGGTTAACCACTGAAGTGTCCATAAAAATTCTTAAACAGTAAAGTACGTGGATGTACCCACTTGGCAAATTTTCAAGCCATATTCACATACATCACGTAGTAATTAATTGGGAATGCAGCCCAACAGTACCAAACTGGCGGCGGACAAGCTGGCCAGCTTTTTCTTGCTAAGTTTCCAGCTGGGCTCCCACCAATGCTCGCTTCCAAACAAGCCTCAGGATATGGCAGCTTTGGCAGATCCACATTCCTGAATCACCCCTTAAAGGAAAAATGCCCCTAACTGCCACGTATGCCAGGGCTTCAAGGCTTTTTTCGCCACCTTGCAATAGAAAACCAGAGTTTGCCCATCTCAGGTCTCATGTCAAATTGCAGCTTGGTCTTGGGGTAGAGAATACGAACTCTTCATCAACGCTTCTCCCCCCGCGCCAAAAAAGTCATTGCCGCCATTCCTATCCCCGGCACATTCCTGGCTGCATCTGAGATCAGAACATCTTGAGGCAAAAGTTTGATCTGTCGACTGGAGCCAACGAGGCCACGGATATTCCGCAGCTGCCAAACAGTTACAGTAACGGTGGGGATGCACTTGGGCATATGATACCTTTTTTGGATTCTTACCCCTCCAAGAATTGGGATCTTACTCCAACTTTGGTACCAAGATTATGCTCATCCCTGGAACAGCAAGGAAGCCCCCAACCCAGAACATGATGGTACACGAAAACTAGCTCCATGTCATGGTCCACTCAGCTTCTGGTATCCCCTACAAAAGGAAAGTCGTAGGTGACAACGATTTCTTAGTTTTTGGGGATTCGGAATTGGACTTTTGAGACGCTCAGTCAGGCGAATTTCATTCTTTTTCCGCTTGCAGCACGGTCAGGAAAAGTAACCTCCAGGAAAGGAGGAAATCGGCTACGGGCTTGCGGAAACACTCTGGCATACATATATTTTCACTGTGGAAATGACGTATGTTTGATTTATATATTAAGATTGTTGTTTCCATTGATAAGACCTTCAGTTGGTGCTGTTCATGGATACTTGGATTTGCTGCTCTCACTGAGGGCTTAAAGCTTCTCTGCTCCTGCGACTGCTGTTGGGATGCAGTTGAAGACATCCAAGCAATTGGCCAAAGTTGAAGCATTTCAATTCCAACATATTCCAACAGATTATCATTAAAATTGCCATAATTTGAGGGTATATCCCATTTCAGACCCCATGCCCACCACATAGTCCAGCCCTTTTAAACTATGCAGCACGTAGAGTCTTCTTCCGCTTCAGGAGCAGCATATCCCGCAGCTGGCGCAGGCCAGTTGGGTGGCTCCCCAAAGAGCACTGCCAGGGCCACTTTCGGCTGCAACTTCGCTACAGTAAGCGCAGCAACCACCTAAGCAACCAGTGATAGCTCGCGACCCTCAAAAAGATAGGTTGATAGGTATACTATCCTATGTCAAATCCGATAGTGGATCATCCTCTCATTTGTGGTAGATAGAAAATTTAGACAATGAAACGTCTCAAAGCAAACATCTCGCGTTTTGTGAAAGAAAAAATCTGAAACCAACATAAACCAACCAAAGTCACAGCATCAATGGGGAAGCGTTGATTTGAGAAGCTCGGATGAGATACTGCCTGGCTTGCCAGGTGTCTGGTTTTCTTCACCGCGATCGCCAAATCCCGCGCGAAGAGAAAGGCCCGGCGCGGATCCCAGTCGCAGGTGTCCAGCGCGCTTTCAGCCACGAAAACTTCCTTTCAAGGGATACTGGCAGCTGGGGGTTTCTCATTCAGAGAAAATCTACAGAGGAAGTTTCATGGTTTTTAACAGCAAATAATAGCGGTTTCTATAGGTTGGTGGAAAAATTGTCAGCGGAAAAATGCTAAAATCTTCATGGTGAACAGTAGGGTGATTCCTGTCAATTGTCCTATCATCCTATCATCCAATTCCGGGAGTTTCAACTTGTAAATTGGGGATTTATTGTATACACATATTGGATCATATTTGCATATTGATGATTTATTACCAAGATTTAGTGGGGGTTCATATATATAATTATGTATATTAATGTGGATGTGGGTTGGTCCGAAAATTGGGTATAAAATCACCCGTAATTGGAATGGAATGGGGATAGAATGCAGATAGCATGGGGATAGGGATATTTATAATTAATATGATATAAAAATCAACAATCCTGACATGTAATGGGAATATCATCATGTTTAACATGTTTAATATGTTTAATATGTTTAATATGTTTAATATGTTTAATATGTTTAATATGGTTATATAATCAGGTAATAATGTGATACTACTACCAACGATTGCTGGCATGTCTGAAAATGTTGGGAAAATCCAAACCCATCCCCTGATTTAGAAGATCATGTTCCCCTTTTAGTGGCCATGAATTGTGATATCTCCCATTTATGAACAAAGCCATATGTTGGGTCATCCCCCAACCCACAAACAGTGACCCGTGGATACCCTTGGGACCTTCCGGGATTTCTCCCCAGCAACCATCATCACATGTTTAGTTTAAGTTTAACTTTTGAGTTGGCATTGGTCTAGTAGTATTGTTCCAATATTGACCTTCACAATCCAGTGCCAGTGGGTGGGTCGATAGGCCTAGGTATTACGTTCAAATTTGAGTGCCCAAGAATGGGGGTGGTTTACCAGCAATTCAGAATCTGAATGACCCTTCCTGTAAGAAATCAGAACTTCTATCTTTACGGAGCATTCCACACCCATGTTACCCTGTTACCCCACCAGCCTTGGGACTACTTCACGACCCCAGCTAAATCCCCATAAGTATAAGCCCAAATTCAATTCAATGACTGCAAGGCTAGTCATGATTCTTCATGATCATATCCTTGAATTCCCGTTGTTTTTCCACTCCCCCATATCCCTAAACCCCAACCCCATCTCACCTTTTGGGCGCAGTTCCAGTTATAATTGAATACAGAACTTATATATATAATATATAATTATACATAACCATCGATTTTTTTCTATCTCCCAACTTCCAGGGCCTAAGAATCACATGAATCATTAAGAATCCCAGGTACTCCCAGGTCTTCATCACCCCATGTTCACCCCACCCCCATCCCCACCTCTCCCTGGTGCAGGAAGTGATCCCACTCGGCGCTGACGCTGCGCCGGATGCGCTGCCGGAACTCCTCGAGCATCTCGCAGGCGGCGTGCGGATCCTCGTCGTTGCGTCGCAGGACCTCCAGGGCCACCGGCACCGAGCAGCGCGGGAAGCGACGTCGAACCTCCAGGACCTGTGGAGTTTAGAAGCAGCAACGACCGGGGTTTTTTGATGGGATGGGATGGAAATGATGGGGACATTCAAATCCTGGGAACATTGGAAGATGATTAAAATATATTTAAAGTAGGTACTGTTTTTTTTTTCCGGAAACAAATGAACATGAAGTGCAAAACTGTTTCAACTCACTGTGATGTACTATCATCTCAAATGCCAGTACAAGAATGCACATGGCTAGTGGAAAGTCAACTGTCTCTAATGAAGAAACCAGCCATTGCCGAACATTGCCGAACATTGCCGATGGCCCCTTGCTGCATCGGCCATGTCCCACCTTTTTCGCGCTTTGTACTGACCAGGTCTGAGTTTGTTGCAGAAGCTTGGCAGCATGTTCCATATTTCCTTGGTCCCAAGAGGCATCTGTGCAAGGCAAAGTTTAAACTGTTGCACTGCCAAAATTTGCCGTGGAAAACGTTCAGAAAGGATCAAGGATTTCTTAATCTATTTGCAGGTAAGACATCCAAACAGCCATCGTGAAAGCAATCACAAGAGTTGCGAACCACACAGCCCGCCAAAATTGTCAATGTGGTTATAACATATGCAGAAATCCTGGCACTGTCAAGTATTTGTTTGTCTGAGCTGATATTAAAACAATACCTTCAATACCGATTTGACCAGGTGATCACACCTTCGAGTCATTTCATTTCATTTCTAGTGTTCACCCCGCAAATGCCAGCTTGGATCACCACAGGTCAAGCATGAACTACCCATTTTTGGGCACCTCTCCTGATGTTGTTGGTTTTAGTTGGTAGAACCATCTGAATCCCCTACTTCGGTTCCTCAAAACCAGATGTATCTATAATCTATACATATTTTTCCATTTACCCTCTGGTAAATTAACATAGCTATGGAAAATCACCATTTTCAATGGGAAATTCCACTATTAATGGTCATTTTCAATAGCTATGTTAAATTACCAGAGGGTAATCCATGTTTGTCTCGATTTCACAATATGTTTCACCAGGTTTCACCTGCCAGCCAGAACCGGGCCTATGTTCAACCAGCGATTGGATGTTTTATGATTTTTGCACCGTGATATTCACTACTTGGATGTTCATCCTAAGCCAGACAAACTCGGTTTACTTCATATGCTTATTACCCACGAACTGGAAAGCCACCTCCAAGGATTTCGCAGAATTTCCCCCATTAATCCAACATGGTCAATCCAAGATTTACACATCAAGCAAATCATCTTGGCGAAATGAATCACCATCAGAATAAAACATATTTGGACCACTCTTAACTCACCAGTGAATCACCAAATCATCAGAATACCTGAAGTATTCACATGGATTTTCTCGGATTTTTCCCACCATGGATTCAATTGGATTCATATGGCTATGGGTCAATACCTATAGATACATTTTTAGTGGGATGAACATCCATAAATCCCAGCTATTTTGGGGGTCACCAGGGGTACAAGGTTTTGACACATCCCCATATTTTGCTGAGTTATGACCATCGATGTTTCTCCATGGATCATCCCGATCATCCCACTGAAGAATAAGCAAACGGATGTCAGTGGTCATTCATTGGGTAACAACTGGTTAGAAATGTTCAATTGGTAATATATATATATATACAGTGCGGCAATTAACGCACACACACACACAACAGTGCCCCAGCTTGCTCACGCAAACTCGCATCTCAGCTTTTCATGCCCTGCTTCACTAAGTACAATCTGCTGAACAGCAGCTTTTTAA
>Ga0126342_10012328_pt1 | contig 15246 bp, 16 predicted proteins | sample Cyp1metagenome_FD_92528 | JGI IMG/M metagenome (GOLD analysis project Ga0126342, IMG submission 92528) | Coral microbial communities from Lord Howe Island, Old Settlement Bay, Australia - Cyphastrea 1 metagenome | ecosystem: Host-associated > Invertebrates > Cnidaria > Coral ...
AAACAACTGAAATGATGAAAGTGATCCGGGAGTGTGGTCGCGCAAGAAACGCGCAAGGTTGGCGCAAACTCGGCCCAAGAGGTCTTTGTGGGAACAGTAATTTAGGACAACCCCCATATATATTATATATATTATATGTATAATATATATATATATATATTATTTATAATATATATATATATATATTATATATATATACTATCTATGTATTATATTTATATTTATAAATATATATATAGCTCTGTGTGCGTGTGCGATATATGTACATATGTCTATATCACTTTCCCGTGTTGTATGTATACGAATAATCACGCAGAAAGTTCATTGCAAATTGCGCTATGGCTTCAGCATGGGTTTGCATGGCATGCCTGAAACGGCAGGAGCACCCCGTGTTTTCACCAAGAATGGCACACCTTTGCCGTTGAGCTTGGCAGCCAACATCTACTCCCAGGCAGTCCCTGTGCAGCTGCAGTTAGAGCCTTACGTGAGCAATGCCTCTGAAAGGTATGGGACCCTCTTGTCAAGTCGGGTGGCAAGGGGGGTCTTCTTCTTGTAGCTAGTCTCTCCAGGCACATGAAGTTTCAAGAGAAGAAGTCTGCTCAGTTTTGCCTCCAGGGTACATTTTGAGAAATGATTGTTCTCCCAAGCTGTTGTTGCACCAACTATGCTGTGCTTGTGGCGTGGAGAGTTTGTTTGAAAACGAGATTGGCAGCTTGCAAATCTGGCTTGCAAGCGTCGCTGTGGACACTGAAATATGATGTTTCAAGTGTTCCGTACACGCTTGCTTCTATTGTCAGGCCCGGTGAATATCCTTTGCTGGATACCTTTCGAAAGTTTTCCGGGTTCAGTGCCCGCCCAGCATCCCCTTTGGGTGGCTGGCGATCAGCAGGTTCCGTGGAGGAACAGAATTCAAGTTTCAATGTCTTTGCATGATGAAGGCCTCATTGAGATGCCGAGCTGACTTCTTGGCGCGCAGAAGTTTGTAGCGGACACTGTGTCTGCAAGCTGTCTGGCGCGAAAACAATGTTCACGCGAGTGTTATGGAAATGGTAGTTTTGCGCTACACTCACATGGATTCGCAGACTTGCAGAAACAGTGCAGCCCAAACATTTGGTGGCCAAGTAGCTGAGCTGCTGTAGCTGTAAGCCATGAACAGCTATTACGCGGCAATCTAGAGCTATCACATAGCTCTTTCATGGCCGCTTTTGAATTTGGACGCGGTTGGATTACCACAAGCTCGCACAATCTGAACGACTACGATTCCAACTGATGACTCAGTTTTTGGACTTGTGGTCGAGGTGCCGATTTCAATAATTCAGGTGCAAATCTTGGCACGTCTATAGGTCTTTCAGGCGGGCAGCTCTACTGGCAAAGCCTTTTCGAATCTTTTGTCTTGTGAGTTTGTACGCCTTAGTTATACTTATATACGCGATCTTTATTTGCAAGTAGTACCCAGGCAAGCCGACGGTGGAAAGTTTCAGAAGAACTTATAGGGCGAAAGAATGTGTCTACAGGACGTGTGCAAGACCACCTGTGCTCGAGAAAACTGTTGCATCTCTGTCGCGCAACATCCCTTTCTCTTGCTGTCTCTTGCTCTTGACACTTCTTTCTCTTCATGTCTCCGTTTTTTGGGATTTCCGTTGTCTTGTCATCCCTTTTCTCGTGACGTCTCTTTCCCTTGTCATCTCGTGTTTTTCTCTTCTCGTGACATCTCCTAATCTTGACTTCTCTTTCTTTTGGCAGTTCTTTCATTTCTCTACTTAGTCATCTCTTGTTCTTGAAATTGGCCTATTTTGACACCTCCTTGTCACATCTTGTCTCCGCGCTTCTTGGTCTAATCAGCTCTTTCTCCTGCCATCGTTTTTTCTTGCCATTTCTTTCTTCTATCATCACTTCTCTTGACACCGAGATTGTTTGATTGGTCTTTCTCTTTTCATCTCTTTTCTTTTCACGTAGGTTTCTTCTGACATGTTTCTCTCATCTTTCGCTCTTGACATTTTTTGAAATATCTTTCTCTTCACAACCCGTTTTCCTGTCACCTGCTCCTCCTGACATCACTCCTCTGCCTTGAAAACTGTTCCTCTCCTCATCCCTTCCTCTTCGCGTCCCTTTCAAACTTTATCTTGACATCTCTTTCTATTTCCATCTCTTTCCATCTCTTTCCATCTCGTCTTTCCTTTGACACAAGAATGGAGAAAAATGATGCAGAAAGCAGACAGCAAACGGAGCTCCCGAGACAGAATCTCCGCGCCAATGCACAAGAAGTATAGGATGCGTTGAAGCATTTTACGAGCTGGCAAAGTCTGAAAAAAGCAGCGCCAAACAAATATAGTCAAAGATCATTGATCTAGCAATTTGCAGGGACTGAGCAACTTCAACACAATGCCAGCAGCGTGCAGACACGCATCAAAAGTTTTCTTGGCGAAGCAATCTGAATGCGCTAAGCAGCCGTTGGATTGCAAAACGCAAAACAGACTGGAACTACGTGCGCGGCCGCGGCCAGCTGCAACATTGACGATGCCTCTCCACCAGGATCTGCAAGCACACAACTATGTGCACAGCGCGAGTAATAGCAAGGCAGCCACACAGTACGCCAGCATGGAGTTGCGAAACAACACACGGCGTTGCAAGACCACTGAAACGTCAGCTCCAATGAGCTTCCGATCCGAACGTGGTCCGAACATGATCTGACCATGAGATGAGACCGTTCGGAAGCCATCGCGCAGTAGACCTTGGCCATCGGTCTTCCTGGGCACGTTTGGCCTTACAAGCCCTGAAGTTTCGTGCAATGGCTATCTCTAACACATTTCTCGCGACACCTTGTCTAGACATTTCTAAACTTGACGACGAGGAGGGGGAGACGAGAAGATAATACAAACATATGATGATGATGATGATGATGATGATGATCATGATCATGATCATGATCATGATGATGATGATGATGATGATGATGAATGATGAACGATGAATGAAGTAGATGAAACATCATACATCCACGGCTTGATACCTTTTTTCTCCGCACAGGAGGGTTGCTCCAGCACTGGCACCTGAGTGACAGTCAGAATAACTACGCCAATAGAATCTAGCAGATTTGAAATGTTGGCAAGCATGCTTTGCTATTAGTAGCCTTTTGCACACAGAAGCTTTTGCACGATGACGCTTTTCCCGCCAGACGCTTTTACACAGAGAAGCTTTACACATGCAGATTCCACACAGAACCTTTTACACAGAGAAGCCTTTACACTGAGCAGCTTTTACACAGGCGCTTATACACACAAACTGCTGCTTTCCGCACGGAAGTTTTTGCGAACAGAAGCTTTTGCACAGGGAAGCCTTTACACAGAGCAGCTTTTGAACACAAATGCTTTTACACTCAGAGACGCTCTACAATGCTTTACACAGAAGCTTTTACAAAGTGAAGCCTTTGCGCCGAGCAGCTTTTGAACACAGATGCTTTTACACACGGACGCTTTTACGCAGAGAAGACTTTACACTGAAGCTCAACAGAGAAGCTTCTGCACACCGAAGCCGCTACACAGAGCAGCCTTTACACACAGAGGCTTTTAGACACGGAAGCTTTTACACACAGAAGCTTGCACACACAGAAGCTTTTACACGGAGAAGCCGCTACACAGAGCAGCTTTTACACACAGAAACTTTTGCTTTACACACGGAAGCTTTCAGGCACAGAAGCTTCTACAAGGAGAAGCTGTTGCACAAAGCGAAGTTTGCAGTTCACCACATGTTTTCATCGTGCGTGCGTGCAGCAAAGAGGTTTGGTCCGGGCAGCAGCAGCAGCAGCAGATTCGCATTTTACCACACGTTTGCCCAACGCACGATCTCCGCAAACCGTTGCCTTGCACAAACAAATTTCGCATTTCACTGGACGTTTCGGCGGCCGACCTGCTGCAGAATTTTCGCAGAGGTTTGCACGGCACCCGCCAAATTCACATTTTCCTACATTTTACCGCACGTTTGGACATCCGACACGCACGATCTCTGCAGAGGATACCCGGGAACCAGTACAATTTGCATTTTACCACACGTTTGGCTTCCCGACGTGCACGATCTCCGGAGAGGGCCATGTTTCGATGGACGTCCACGGGGCAGCTGCCTTAGGAGAGATATACAAGAGTTGACATTGCAGGTGTCTCGTAAAACTTTTGAAGGAGCGTATACACGTCGATCGCCTACATGCCTATACATTGGAGATGGTATAGATGATATAGAAGACTTCGTAGGTGTTTTTGAAGGGCTCATAGAAGTTGATCACCGACACGTCTACATGCGCATGATGTGGGTGATATAGATGGTGTAGAAATTTGTAGAAGATCATGAGGATGTTGTAGGGGATGTTCGATGTTGATGATGTAGATGATGTAGATTGTGTAGGTCATGTAGATCATGTAGCCGGTAGATGTTTGTGATGGTGGTGAAGATGGTGATGATGATGATGGTGGTGGTGGTGGTACAAGTTGAATTTGTGAAAACAAGCTTTGAGGCAAAGACTCCTTTTGACTTGTAGTCATTAATGCCAGAAATCAATGTCATAATGGCTCGGAAAGAAATACTTGACTTTGCTGGGCTGGCGTGCCGCCTGGCTCTAGAGGCAAATGCAAAAACCGCTATGCGGTTTCGCTTGTGTCCGGCTGGGTTTCACCCGTGCAAAGATGTCCTTGGTGCAACCGCTCAGTTTCAGAGCCATAGCAGCCATGGCACAGGCAAATGCTAATTCAATTTTGGGGGGTTATATTTGGTTGATTTTTTCCGTTTCGGCAATGCCTTTTGAATTTCTGTCTTCCTGTTTTTCCCCTGCTTCTTTGCTTGTTTGTTTCTTTGCTTTGTGCATTTCCCTGCTCAGAAATACTGTGTAAATAAACCTTCAACCAGCCTTAATTCAACCCTGGAACAAACCCTTCGGAAAAATCAAGCAACCCTCTAAAAACCTAAGCAGCAAACCCCAATTAAATTTGAAACCAACCCCAAAGAAACCCTGAATCACCCTTAAACAGATCCTAAACCACCCGCTAGACAAATTTTAAATATAACCTAAACCAAGAACAAAGTCCGATTGCGAACCTTCTCCGGATTGCGAAACTTCCGGGTGCTAAATTTCGTCCTCGGATTGGGCAACTAGGATCGCAAAACTCTGCTTGCACAACTCCCAGGATTGTGCAACACTGTTTGCGCGACTTCCAGGATTGCGCATTTTTGTTGTGCAACCCTGTTCAAGGGATTGCGTAACTCTGCGACTGCAAGCGCATCCCGCAACCATCAGCGTCCACACTTAAGATGATATCAAATTCCCACCCGCATGGAACTTCTAATCAATGACCACAAAGTTAAGATATCAAAAATCCCACCCGCCATGGAGTTTCAAAATGACCATCAATGTCCACGAAGGCAGGATAGCATCAAAATCCTAGCACACCAAAATGACCCCCAGTTGTGTCCATAAGCGAAAGATGGCATCGAAATACCACCCGTGGAGCTTGAAAGTGACCACCAGCGTCCACAAGGGTAAGGTGAGAGCAGGGTCCCACCCCATCGAACCTCAAAGTGACCATCAAAAGTCCACATCATTTTGGACCTCACCCCCCATGCAGCTCCAAAGTGACCGTCAGGATGACACCAAAATCCCACCCACATGGAACTTCAAAGTGACGGGTAAGATGATATCAAAACACCACCCCCGTGAAACTTCAAAGCGACCATGAGTGTCCGCAAAGGTAAGATGATGTCAAAATCCCACCCCATGGACACCATCAGTGTCCACAAGGCTAAAGTGATATGAACATCCCACCGTAACCCCAAGCAGATCTTAAACCAAGCCTAGATAAACCTTAAACCAACCCTCAGTAGATCCTAAACCAAACCTAAGTAGATCTGAAAGCAAACCTAAATAAACCCCAAACCAACGTGAAATAATGTTTTAACCAACCTTAAAATTTCAAACCAAAAACCTACTGCAAGCCAACCATAAATAGACCCTAAACCAACCCTCAATGTACTCTCGTTGCAAAATACCATGCAACATGAGCAGTTCGAGCACCAAAATGTTGCAAATACCATGGAAAATGAGAGCAATACCATGGAAAATGATAGGTTCGATTTCCAAATGTTGCAAACACCCTTGAAATGGCAGTTTCCAGCTCCAAACTGCAAATAGGAAGGAAAACGGACAGAACAGAAAATATTTTCTAAAAAACGGAAAAAAAACCAAACAAACCCCTGAAGGGCTGGGTTTGCATTGCATCCGGTTGCGTTTCACCCGGGCAGTCAGGTCGTTGGTGTCACAGCTCAATTTCAGAGCCATCGCAGCCATAGCACAGGCGAATACCAATTCGCGGCAAACCCAGCATGTTTCAAGAATTCAATTTGACACATTCTGGCGGTGGAACAAATCGGCGCGTCCAGTCATGTTTTGGGCGTTTTCTGTCCTGCAATCCCAAGACAAGTGTCAAACCATTGCCAGTATGTGCAAAGTTTGGAAATTCAGATGCTGAATGAAGCCAAATGATGAGGTGGCTATAGAGATTCCTTTCTATTTGGTTTTGACCTCAGGTTTTGAAACGACGCTGATCAAAAATAATCGTAAAAGTTGGATGTTCAACCCTGTGTTTTTCTAGTTTCAAATGCTCTTTCGAATGTGTGAACGACTGCTGCCCGAGGAAATCGATGATGAATACACCTTCCAAAAGGCTGGAGCTTGAGCAGGGTGAAGTTTATTAACGAGACACAACCTAACAAAGACAGTTTGAATATGTTTGAGTGATATTCACAGTACCTCTGTTGATGGAGCAATATAGGGGGTTATGCCATTTGGTTCATGGGGGATTACCATAGTCCACAATAAACCAGGTGCTTTAATTCGTGTTCCACGAGTCAGATTCCAAAAAGCGGCCACGCCTTGCGGAGCATTCCCACCTGCCACATTTGGAGGCGGAGCAAATGCTCAACTTCTTCGCGGCCAGTGCCCTCGCCACGGAAGCAAGGCTTCTGAAGGCACATGATGCGATGGTACATGGATTTATCTTTGTTTAACCATATTTCACCACTTTGTTGATATACAAATATTTATACGTATATATACATATATATATATACATATATATATATAGTTAGTATGTATATATATATATTATGTGTATATATATATATATTATGTGTATATATATATATTTATATTTTTATTTTTATTTATTTATTTATTTATTTATTTTTGTATTTATTTATTTATGTATGTATTTATTTATGTATTTATTTATTTATTTTAAATATATATATATATGTATCTAAACATTTATTATTACTATGATTATTATTATTATGTTATATATGCCCTACACGATTTTTTTTATAGCGTATAGAGCCTATTCCTCTTGCTATGACTTGAGTCCAGGACTTGGAGCAGAAACTGGAGGAGTTGTGCTTTACGGTTCTCCCAGATTTACGGCCTCTTGGCGAAGCAAAAAAGCGCCGCAAAAGCCAAGCGCCTTTTTATTTTCGCACGGCGAAAATTGGAAAAATCTGCCGGAACTTCAAAAAAATGTTCAGGCCAATGAGGTGCACACCGCCCAGAACGATTCTCATCGGTCCTGCTACTCGCAATCCTGGACACGCTTCATACAATGGCTGTTTCATGAAGCCACTTGTTGTTTCGAAGTTGCAAGAACATAAGATTTGATTGTCTTGAGATGCCTTGAGATGCCTTGAGATGCCTTGAGATGCTGAAATTGACGTTGCAGCAGGTGACAGATGTTTTATGATGTTTCTAAAGTTTGCCAGGTGTGATCCTCTACCTTCCGCCACTTGGTTTTTTATGTGTTGTCGATCCATAGATCCCCGTGGATCCCCACTGAGATCATCCGAGGCCAGCAGAGATTACGACTCCGGCTCCGACCACGACCACTGAGGTGAAGATCATCATTGAGGCGAGGGTTGGTCCAATGAAAACATCTGGCCATAGGATTCCTAGGGATTCCTAGGGATTCCTTAACAAATATGGAAATTGAAAGTTTTTTGAGACGAGAGTGAAGGATTCTGATGACTCTAGTTGCCGATGCCTCGAAGCCCTTTCAAGCACTGGTTTCAATAGGATTCAAGGACGAAACTGTTGACATGAAAATGACGAAAAAAAATGTAAACATGAATTTTGGTTAATTTTAGAAAGTGCTGTAGATTGCAGTTATCAAGCGCAGAGGTCTCACAGACCCATTGAAGATGCAGAGTCTGGCATCCGGATTTTGATCGTTCAAGATCTGAAAGTATTTCAAAAATTATCTAGAAATCGGAGAAATTTAGGATAAGCTGCTTAGCTTGATGTTTTAAAGTTGCGTTTTGGGCTGCAGGGGACTGTTTTTTGTGCAGGTCAATTTGCAGGAAGGACTTCCCGCTTGGGCCGCCAAAGGCTCAGAGATGCAGTGGGATTTAACCATCAAGAAGGATTTCACGGGATTTTATGCTATGGAAATGTATGGGGAAGTTTACTGCATGTTTCAGAAATGCAATGGATTTTAACCATCAGTAGGGATTTGATATGATTTAATGGAAAATCATTGGGAAGGATAGACAACCAACCATAATTATTTAGTGCTTCGATTCCTTCCTTCAATTCCCCTTCGCTTCTACAACGTCCTCGTCCCAGAAAATCGAAGCCTGAGGTCGCATTGCTCATTGCTTTTGCTGTGACAGTGACGGCCCCAGTTGGGCTGCTGGACCGTCCGACAAGCCAGAGCCCACGGCTAAACGTAGGGCATTTGGATGCATTTGGCACAATGGCACCAACTGGCAGTAAATGTGTTACTAAAAATTACAAAAAGTCCACATAAAATTAAAATCAGATCGAATCAGATCGAATCAGATCGAATCAGATCGAATCAGATCGAATCAGATCGAATCAGATACCCGCAGTTTCGTCTAGGTGGGATTCTGCGGATCCTACATCTACCGCTTGCGGCAGCAAAAGAAGAAGCTCCTGAGGTGGGAGACCGAAAGAAGACCTTCAGCCAAAAGCACGCTGGATCAAGATGATTATCAGATGATTATCAGATGATTATCAAAATGATCAAATCTTCAAACAATCTTCAAAAATCTTCAAAATATCTCGCGGCCAATTTTAGACACGCCCAGCACAGCTACAGAAATTTGAGTCATCTCGCAGGAGACAAGAGTCGCTTCAGCAAATGCAAAAAAAGCTAGGAGCTCAGGATACATTTGCAAAGAAACAGAACAGAAAAAAAAGGGAAAGCACAATGTGCGCAGGTTTTGCGGTGTTTTTTCCTTCTAAAAAGTTCTGCTTGTGGAAAACATGTCAAGTTCCTTTTGTTTGTCCAACTCAGCTCGTGTGGTCGATCTGGTCGATCATGCTGAGTTTCAGTTTCAGAAACTGCTCTAATGATCTCTAATGTGTTTTAACATGTTTTCGTCCACATCTCTGTGTGTCCAACTCTGTGTGCATCATTCGTTGGCAGGGCTTTGGACGATGCTCGCAGTGATGAACAGAAGGAATACGACGCGTGGATGGAGGTGCTAAGCACAGCAAAGCGAAAGTTGTGCACAAGGGTAAAAATCAATGGTTTAGCATCAACTTGTGCAATGGTTTAAAATTGTTTAACTAATCAATGCATGTTAGAAAAATAATTTAAATCAATGGTTTTCTAACATTCTAGCAATTCTAGCAAAAAAACAAAAAGTGACATTTCAGCATTGCCAATTAGAAGATGCGGCGTGGAAAGCACAAAAGGATTCGACATATCCAGGTATAAACATTGAGGATGAATCAGTGCCGCCTTTGTCAACGCTTTGACGTGGGATTGCATCAATGTCCACCACAAAGACTGAAATCTAGGCAACCCAACATGTGCCATCATGTGCCCAGCACGGGCACAGGGACCCTAGAGATTTTTGGATGTCTTGCGTTACGATGGTGTTACGGGAGATGGCAGCTTAGAATGCAGAGGCGTTGACGGACAAGGAAGGACGCTTCATCACCGGCTACAAGGACTGCATTATTTCTGTGAAGGTACTAATCGCCTTGGCCAGATCCACGGCAATAGACAACTAATCACCAGGTGAAACACCATGTGACCACGGTTCAATGCTTTCGTGTGATCAGATGTTCATGATTTATGATTTGAGTTTGAAGGAACATATGCCATTCATAGGGCCTACATATGCCATTCATATGCCATTCATATGCCATTCAGCGCATTACTCGAGGACAATCTCCAACTGCCAGATGGGTCGATCTACAGCGGCGAGTCGGATGCTGAATTTGGTGCTGCTCCAGGTGGTGTTTTGTCCCAGTTGTCCCAGTTGGATGGCATGGACGACTGGATACATTCGGAGACATGACAAAACCCACGAAACCCTTAAGCAAGTGTTTTGCTGATCTATTTAGACATTTAGACACTTGATTTATTTTGGTCTTACTTGATTCACTTGATCTCATTTTGTCATGTCATCAAGGCTAAAGATTGCCATGAACATCCATGAACATCATGGGTGTTCAGTCCATTTTGGCGCAGCGAAGACAGATGTCGCGAGCGCACAGGCTGTTTCATGGTGATCCTCATGGCGTTGGGAAGATGGTGTGGTCCGATGGCAGGAGATTCCCGTCACTTTTGAAGGATCATAGAATCATATAGGAATCATGAAAAATCATAGAGTTACGGGGCTGGTAGAAGTTCAGTCAGAAGACTGTGGGATTTTGTGAAATCATGGCATATCATGGCCTCAGACAATGTGAAGCGATGTGAAGCGATGTGAGATGGGTTGCAGCACGTCAAGAGTGGCATGGTGGCGATTCTGATCCTCATCAGGACCTATCGTGGAAAATGGCAATTTGGCCAACCGCACGGCCATGGAGTGCTGCGCCCAGGGGTTTCAGGGGTCCCAGGCGTCCCCGGGGTCCCAGGACTTCAGAGCAGAAAGGGCAGGGCCACTTTGAGAAAGACATTTTTTTAAGACATTACGGAAACATCACGCCCAAAATTAGGACGAAGGTTACGAAGCTTCTGGGTTTGGAATGTTTGGAATGTTTGGAATGGGAGTTTCGTTTCAGATTCACCGTGATTCACCGTGATTCACCAGTCGTTTCTTCAGGTAATGAGTTCAGTGGCTCCCAAAGAGCTGGAATTTGACACCTGGATCTACAGCGGTCAGTTCCACGAGGGGCTCAGGACGGCACCGGACGGCACCGGATGGCACCGGCACCTGTCGTTATTGGAGTCCTGCCGTACCTGCCGTACCTGCCGTATCTGCCGTTGGCATCCGCAGGAATGGAAATGGCCGGTGCGAATGGCCGGCGGTTGGATCTTGGTATGAGGGGGTCGGGGTGCCAAGGTTTGCTGGCACTGAACATATGCAGTCGGACACATCATCCTTGGCAGTGGCACCTGATCTGTGGTAGCTGATTTACTGAGTGTTGGAAGCTGTTGGCAACTGTTGAGAACTATTGGAAACAGTTGGAAACTTGTTCAAGTGCTCACACGTTGACAGCAACCAGTTACTGGTTTCTGTGTCCGCGGACTTCAAGCATCACTGTGACTAAGGATTGGCTCATGGATGGTGAGCATGGCATGGGTGAATTGGGCGCTGGTGCAACTGAGAGCCATAGCCTAAGCACATGGGTTTGTCAGAAATTTAGGGGAAAACTGGGAAAACCCCTAAATTTGATCAACTTTGATGGTTAATCATAATATATCATAATTTTCCCTCTTCTGCAGACTTCCTGGAACCGCGGAAAGATCAACTGAACGAAGCTCCGCTGTGAATGGAAGCAGATTGGAAATACCATGAAATAGCAAACTAATGGAATTACTTGTTTTCAATACTAAACTGCCATTTCATGGGTAATTGTACCGGTATACCCATGTATACCCTATTTTTGGACAGACCCACATGATTTACGGAAATCTACGAGATCGATGGCAACACAGTTCCACCGTTCCAACACGGTTCGCAGGTCAAGATGGTGATCCTGCTATTTGGTGCATGTACAATGGATACAAGCAGGCCAGGCGGCCAGGCGGCCAGGCGGCCAGCCTCACTTTCGTTTGGGACAGATTTTCGCATGTAACATGTATCTCGCATCCCTCAAAGGAGTTATGAAGGAGGCCCCTCAATTAGTTTCGGTTTCAGTCATCGATTCACTCCAGTTATGCATGGTTCATCATGGTTCATCATGGTTCATCCTGGTTCGGTTCTTTGTTTATCCCCATCGGCCCTATCGGCCGTTCAGTTTCGCAGGAGAATGTCGCTCAGAGCAGGGTGAGACCAGGACCAGAAGACCAGCTGATGGTGGTCGTTCTGGAGGTGACATGGTGCAGAGATTTGATGTTCTTATTCAATATAATATATATATAATATAATATAATATTATATTATAATATAATATGATATGATATAATATAATATAATATAATAAAATATATATGATATATATATATATACACGTTTCGTATTTCATAATGGATTTCATGATATGTCATATCATTGAAAATTTCAGAAGTTCGTATGAACCTTCTGAATCCTTCGGATCACAACTTATTCCCTCGATGGTGTGACGACTTCTTTGCCAACTCGTTGGTTTCTTTGTAGGCCAACAGCAAGAAAGAGTCTGAGCTTGATGATGTCGAGCTCCGGTTGCTGAGGTATGGCCAGGACCACGGCACAAATAAGACTGGTACAGAGTGAGAATGGCTGGAGATTGGCAGATTAGATTGTATTTCGATTAAAATATCAAGTGATACCTATGGTATTTTAACACTTTTGTGACTAACTTGTGTCGAGGCCTGTCCGTTGGCAATCCACATGTTTGGATTCCACGACATGAACATGTCGGCCTCTCAGAGAGCCGCTTAGAGCCATTGACATAACGTTGAACGATGTTGAACGATGTTGAACGATGTTGAACGGTTGTGCTGGCGCAAAACATTGGAATTTATATAACTAGTTGATGTTGTTGCTACGTAGCCACACAGAGTGTGGCATCGTGGCATAGTTTCGGTTTTGGAAGATCACAAAAGGTTTCCCCAGTCTTTCAGTGCAGCTAATTAGCGCTGTGAATAGCCGCAGATGAGTCAAATTCGGGCACTGGGATCAAGTAGTCTCTTGCCAAGGCCTTTCTGGTGACGTCCATTGAAGAGGAATCATAAAGTTGTCAGCGATGTGCACTTGCACTGTGGGGATGGCAGATTCCACGTGATGTCATGTTCCAACTTTCAATCCAAGGGCCATCACTGAATTCATGCTGCATATTTTCTTGGAGTTGTGCAGCTTGTGCATGGCATGTCTTTTTCGCAGAGGACGGTCCTTTGGATAAATGGAACAAGGCACAAATTCGACAAGCTGGAGCAGGCCATGGTCAGATGTTGTCAGCGTCAGATATCGTCAGATGTCGCACCACAGCCTTGGTTTCTACAGGTGCAAGCATCGTATTACCAAACAGCACCATTTGGGCTGTGAATGGCGTACGTTGGTGTCCCAGAACAGACGAGCTTGATGTGGCGAATGTGAATGCAGTATTTTTTGCAGTTTTGTATAGTTTTCTGCAGTTTTGTTGTCCAAGCATAATATGTATTAATATGTCATGTGGGCACTGTCATTTTGAGATGTCCTAAAAGGATTCTAAAAGGATCTAAAAGGTGCTGTCCTTCTGACTCCTTCTGACTCCTTCTGACTCCTTTGTCTTCGAGCCTGTTCAGGTGGAAACATCAGCCGCATGACGGAACTGCAACTTGGCAGACATGCTGCCAGTGCTGCCAGTGCTGCCAGTGCTGCCATGCTGCCAGTCATCCATCGCCAGTCAGGTTAGTGTCACCTCCAGAGCCAGAGCCCCAGCTCCGTGACGTCCCCGGGTCATGTTACGACGTCCCATCTCTCCGAGGTCCAGCTTGGAACTGGAGGTCTGGGGTCCGCCAGACACTGAGAGAACCGGAGATTTCTGGTTGACGCACTGGAAAGGACTCGTACAGATGTTGCCAAGCAAAAATGCCGTCCTGCAGAGTTTCACGGATCGATCGCGTTCCCAAGTCACCAAGATGCGCAGGAACATGTTGAAAGTTGTTGAGTTTCCCTGAGAACAAAGATGAACAAATCGGATAACCATGGGATAAGCCACACAGTTTTTTGCACCACGGTCACGACATGTCACGACCTCAAATTTTGTTCTGAGCTTTGGCCGCTCTTTTGGCCGCGCTGCTCCGCGCTCAGGGCTCACCTGCGTTTGGAGTCGATGCGAGATGACTTGAGCAAGAGAATCGGCTGGCACGAAAGCTCAGAGAAAGCTCAGATGAATTTCAGAGACAGCAATGGTCTGCCATGACTTGTCGATCTTGCCGGCATTTTGTACACTTTCATGATCTTTCATGTCAATTCACACAGGTTTAAAACACCTGGAATGGAGACAGAGTATACTGGGGTTCAGTCATGCACTCAGAGCGGAGAATTCTGCGCGCTCTTCTTTTTATGTCCTGCAAGTGCTTTTTCGTTGGGAGAGTCACTCCAATTTTTTGTAAGATAGTGACTAGTGGAAATGTGGAAAGCATGCAGAATGAACTGCACCACTTCTACTGCACCGTCTGCACATGTCTGCACCGTACAACATGCACTCTGAAGTGCCAAGGTATCAGCCAAAGTCAAAGCAAGCACAGGAACAAGAGAGATCGAGGCTACTGGCCTCAACTGTGCCACATTGTTTTTGCCGTGGCATGTATTCCAAACTGTATTCCTTACAAAACCTCAGCATAGAATATATAGAATGAGATGTATTCAATGTATTCCTCGATATTTCTGTACCAGGCCATGGTTAAAGCAAAATGCGTTTGGCACTCACTTCGCAACCGGGAAAGGTGATGTTTGTCTCTGCAAACTCTTCTAATCTCTTCCATTTTCTTCAATCTTTGGCACACTTTTGCACGATGGAGGCAAATGTGACACTCCTCCGCCAGTTTTGTATCGTTTCTTGTACATGGGGAACTTCAAGTTTCAGGCTGGCTGTTGTGCGAGATGATCAAGCTGAGACACAAGGTACCTCCGGCATTTTGTGAAATCTGGCTGACCTGTGAAACCTGTGAGTCCTGAGAGCAGGTCGCAGGTTGAGATCGACACACTGATACCAGGTTTCCTGCAAAGAGCTCCACGCATGACCAACCAGAAACCCAGCTGCACCGAAATTCAACGCAGCACCAAAGCAAGATGGAACATGGATGGAACATGGATGGAACATGGATGGAACAT
>Ga0126342_10012329_pt1 | contig 15246 bp, 17 predicted proteins | sample Cyp1metagenome_FD_92528 | JGI IMG/M metagenome (GOLD analysis project Ga0126342, IMG submission 92528) | Coral microbial communities from Lord Howe Island, Old Settlement Bay, Australia - Cyphastrea 1 metagenome | ecosystem: Host-associated > Invertebrates > Cnidaria > Coral ...
AGAAAGAAAGAAAGAAAGAAAGAAAGAAAGAAAGAAAGAAAGAAAGAAAGAAAGAAAGAAAGAAAGAAAGAAAGAAAGAAAGAAAGAAAGAAAGAAAGAAAGACAGAAAGAAAGAAAGAAAGAAAGACAGAAAGAAAGAAAGAAAGAAAGAAAGACAGAAAGACAGAAAGAGAGAAAGACAGAAAGAGAGAAAGACAGAAAGACAGAAAGACAGAAAGAAAGAAAGACAGAAAGAAAGAAAGAAAGACAGAAAGAAAGAAAGACAGAAAGACAGAAAGAAAGAAAGAAAGAAAGAAAGAAAGAAAGAGAGAAAGAGAGAAAGAAAGAAAGAGAGAGAGAAAGAAAGAAAGAGAGAGAGAGAGAGAAAGAAAGAGAGAGAGAGAAAGAAAGAAAGAAAGACAGAAAGAAAGAAAAGAAAGACAGAAAGAAAGAAAGAAAAGAAAGAAAGACAGAAAGAAAGAAAAGAAAGAAAGAAAGAAAGAAAGAAAAGAAAGAAAGAAAAAAAGAAAGAAAGAAAGAAAGAAAGACAGAAAGAAAGAAAGAAAGACAGAAAGAAATAAAGAACGAAAGAAACAAAGAAAAAAGCAAAGAAAAGAAAGAAAAGAAAGGAAGAACAAAAAAAACGCAAAGGAAACACGAAAAAAAAAGGATTTGGCGAGAGCTTGACGCATCACTAAGGCAGACAAGGGGAAAAGAGCTGGAGAAGACCAACACGCTTTCCCAGAGGCAGAGGCCCCCAGTCACTCCTTGCCTCCGGGCTGATTGGTCTTGTCCTGGCAGGTGCCAGCCCCACCGCCGCGGAGGCTACCCACGGTCTTCTCCTCAGTCAGACCGACTTCATCCAGACCGACGGAGAAAAAGGAAAGCACCTAAAAACAAAAAACGTGGACAGATTGCTGACACGGAAGCATCACGCGATGGATAGAAACAGCAACGCCTCGTACATCCCGAGGACGAGGAAGTAGACGCCGAACTGGCTGTGCCGGGCTTAGCAATAGAGCGCTGCGCTGGAAAGAGAGAGACAAGTAAGGAGAGAGAGAGAGAGAGAGAGAGAGAGAGACGAAAACAGACCTCGACACAGACACACAAACAGCCGCCAAACGATCTGCGTATACGCAGCCAACCAACAATGCCAGGCCGAATACGAGTGTCTACAGCAAAAGGAAGAGGCTTGCACAACATACCCTGATTACCTACGAAGCATTTTGACACATGAAGTCTTAAGGTAATGCCAAAGCAGACAGTACGGAGCAGCCGAATTCAGCACAAATCACGCGTCATATCTCGAATCTGACCACGCCACTGCAGGCAGAAGTCCGCGAAGCGAAGCGGCGGAGCCTCCACGACGACGACCCACCTCTCGGCGATGGTTCGTCGCGTGGCAGCCAGAGCCTCAAAATGGTAAAAAGAGAGCCGCTGCAGCACATGTGTTTGCAATTTATCTCAACCTCCCACAGCGGATAATGTTACGGACTGCTCGGAGAGGATGCGCTCGTAAATATACACCTTATAAAACAGCCATGTGTGAACATGCTGCATGGACACTATGAAAACCAACTGAAAGGGGCATAAGTGGTGAAGATTGATAAAACATTATCAGTCATCTCACTTTTCTTTGATGCAATGATCGACTTAGTCAAATTTGTTTGCCCATTTTAGTGCAATGGAGCTTCATTTGACCCACGATATTGACACCTGCAGCATCTCTGTTGCGAGGATGTCTCTCGGGCTCCTCGCCCAAAAGCGCGGCCCCAATTGGCGACCCACACTGAACAGACCTGCGCAACCCAGCGGCAAGAGGTGCCACACGCGGGAGAACTTCGATGACTGAATTTGGGGACTAATAACGAGCACTCACGGTAGGACATGCGCAAGTTTTCAACTGCAAGCATTCGTGGGGCAACATTTGAAGAATAAAGTTTAACACGTTGATGAGTCATGAGTTTCGCCTTGGGTTCTGAAGTTTTTTTTTGATATTTTTCATTTATATATATATATATGTGTGTGTATGTAAATAACAGTTTTTCATGTGTGTATGTAAATAACAGTTTTTCATACACATATAGATGTATATATTCAAATATACACAGAGTATTGTAGGCATAGCAAATAACATAGACAGACATTATGTTATGTCCCGTTATGTGTATTTAGATTTTGGGGAATCCGCTGCGATGTTGAGCAGACTGGCGCGTCCAGCGCGATGGGGTAAGGATGGCGCGCGCGTTACCCGTCACGAGCGCTATGAATAGCGTGTTTGCATGCGTTGGTGGACCTTTCCTTTTTTTTTTTTTGCGGTAACCCACGCGTTCATCACCCGTCAAGTCACAAACCGCCCGCGGAACAAAACAACAAAATGTATATATATATGTATATGTGTGTGTATATACATATACATTGTGCGCGGACGGAGGAAGGGTATCCCTACAGGGGAAGGACACTTCCTTAAAAAAAATCGGAAGGCGCCCGGGCACCTCCTGGGTGGTGCGGAAACCCCGACCACCCATTGCAACTTTTTCCGGGGCGAAGATTTGCTGGCTTTCTTCCATCCCATGGCACCATCAATGTAGCATGTGGTTTGCGGCTTGAAAACAAGACAACATATTGGAAGTAGTGATTTTTCTCGACACGATTTTTGAGGACACTTTCCGTATGGGGAGGTGGGCTGCCAGGGACACGGACATATTTTCATCTTGTTGGCCCTCTTTGAGAAGCTCCCAAGATCCGGACATGAAGAATAAAGTGTTGAGGCGCTCTGTGATGCTACGCTCTGAAATTTTTCTTGTAACTTTTAAGACGCTCTTGATGGTACGTTCCGAACTTTTTCTTGAGACTAGCAACATTGGCATGTGTATATGTTATTGTCTAAAGGTGTTATTTTTTTTTGAAATGAAACATGTCAATTTCAACATATTTTCTCGTAGACAAAATGATTTCCAAATTGACATGGTCGCCCGCTGGCGAGGTACGAAAACGCAGCAGAAGGGCCATGGCTAGCTTGGATAGGCCGTTGAAGGTGAGCAGTGTTTTTTCTTAAACGCTAAAACCTGCTGAAAGAAGCTCTCGGGAGTTACCTTGCGCTGTTGTACCAGTTAGAACTGGGCAGGGAAGTGCAAAAAGGAAACTTTGCATGTCGAAGCTCGTTACCTTGGAATGCCAACAGCCATTTCACAGGAGAGCAGGTGGGTGTGGCCCGTTTCCTGCTGGATTGTTTTTTTTTTTGGGGTTTTTTGTTGTATTTAACTTTGAACATGCTGTCTTCACCTTTCGACGCCTCCTAGAAACCCATGCCCGTTACTAGTCTTGATCATTACATCATTTGCAAGGTAGGCGATGAGGTCTCCTCACGTAGCTCCTCAACCATTATGACCTTTTTGTCGTTGGTACAGTCCCTAGCTATGATGGCCATCTCTGCCACAGTTGTGGCATTCTCTTGTTTGCTTGCGTTTGCCATTTCCGTGGGCCTTTCCCACTCCTCTGGTCTCCTTTGCCTTTGCCTTTGCCCCACGCGGATTGCCCATTCTTAGTCTTAGCCTTTCTTTTGCCCTTCTTGCCTCCTTTGGGTTCTTTGCGCTTTCCATTGGCATTTCCTTTAGATCCCTTTCCTTTCCACTTCTCAATTCTGTCAACCTCCACAGGGTCATCCTTCACGCTGTTGTTGTATACCTGCATCTGTTTGAGAACCTTCGTTGTTGTCCAGCTCGAGGTCGTTTGCTCGTATGTTGTCATGGCATCACGTATGCCCTGGTACGTCGTGTTCTTGCCCATGGTGAGCTCCAAGTGCGGTCTGAGAATTTGAGGGCAGCATCGAAGCAAAGTCGCCACTTTCAACTCGTTGTTCAACTTGTCCGGGCTCATCTGCTCATAGTCCTCCATGAGGTTGTCCAAGGCAAGTAGTCCTTCCAGCCTCTTCCCTTTTTCAAACGCTGGGAACTACAGTGTCCTCTGCCTCGTCTGGCTCTCTGCGCAGGTACTGCCACGCTCTGAAGCTGTCGTTGCCAACTACCGTTTGACTATTCTCAAAGGCCTCCCTTTGGTGTAGGACACCAAATAGCTGTAGAGCGTTTTTGTCCTTGCCTTTTCTGCACCCAAGTAGTCCTCCATCCTTCTCTCATTCTCTAGGTCTCTCCCGACCACCTCCGAGTCGTGCTCGCAGTCGCCGTCGAGCATCACCATGAAGGCTTTAAACAAGAATGACCATTCAGGCCATCCACTCATTTTTTCCTCGTGGTCCCTCAGCTTCCACACCTCAGGTCGTTGCAACGTCTTTGCATCAATGAACTCCTGGCCATTGATTCTTCTCCTTCCAGTTCTCAACGCATTGAGCGCCTCTGTCGTCGCAGCTCCAAAGCCATGCATCTCAGTCAGGAACTGCTCCATGTTGGATGCCGTCCCTCACAGGCAACAGTGGGAAACTTCCTGAGTGTCACCCTACAAGGTGTCGGTGCGGGATCTCTCCTGGCATTTCTCAGTTCCTCTTTCTCCTCGCCTTTCTCTCTTCTCACTCCTCGCTCCTCAAGAAAGTAGAGCTCGATGACGATGTAGACAACGTTGCAACCAGAGTCCGAGGGTGTTCTCCATTTCAAGGTTATGGCGCTAAGGCCGATAGCCTCCACCATCACAATCACATGGTTATAGCGCCAAACCCGATTGTCTCCTCAGCTACAACGATATAAAGCAAGTTCCAAAGAACTCCTGAAAATTGCTAGGCGTATGGCTTCAAAGCTGGAGCCCCCTCACCTTGGCCCCGTCGGATCACAGGGGGCTCCGCTACCATACAACGGAGGCAGCGTTTTTCTGCCCTGATGCTGAAACAGCCTTGATTTGTGCATGTCATCTTGCTGCGCAGGGGCCATGCCATTTTTCCGGCATGAATTGCTGCCCTTAGCTGTTTCCACATGACGTGCAATGGGTTACAGGTTGGCAGATTTACTTGCGCGGTCGGAACCTCGCATACCAAGTCCAAAGTGCAGAGATGTGGCAGCGACTGCTTCTTCTCAAGTTGCTGCACAGGAAGGAGCTTCCTCCAGTTCGGAGCGTGTCCGCATCACGGAACAGCCCTGAGACCGCATATATGGGGTCCTGGCAGCGTCAAAGCAGGACAAGTTGCCTTGGTCTGCAGCCGGTCCTGGAAACGAGATGAACGGAATAAACCCGGTTGTTTGTTCTATAGCACGGTCAGTGCCCAGGAAACTCCCACTTAGCTTCGCTTCAATTGCACTCAGTTTCACTTTTTGAGGGCCCGCTTGCTGCGGGCAGGGTTGGACGACTGAAGAACTGAGATGTCAAAAATCAGTTGCGGACTGCTGAACCCACACGGTATAACTTGATTTACTTACAAGGAAAGCAACATGTGTGTAGAACTGATATGGGCAACTGGTTGAATGAAGACTTAATTAACACCCGGTTGACAGACATGCACATGCAAACGGTTTTAACATATGGAAGCAAGAGGTTTGTTCACAGTTAAAAACAACATGTCTTTGTCAACAAAAAATTGAACGACAGTCAACGGCGTGCTCGCTGTGTGGATGTGCATCACACAATCTGAAGTTATGTTCACAGCCTGGTGCGAAAAGTGCCGCTTGTTCCTTGCGTGTTTCTAACGCCAAATTTTAATTTGTTTCCCCTCTATTTGGTCTGGTTGTTGAACCCAGTAACCCTGATATTATCTACGCTGTCCCGACCGAGTTTAGTCAAGCAAATTGCTTCCCGAAGAGGCATCTTGAAACATCCGCAGAAAGGACGGAAACCTCCCAGACTGGGAAAATATGTTTGGGGAAAGTTCCAAAAAAGGGCCACTCAATCATACCCTGGCCTTCGGCATGCAGGGGTTGCCAAAAAAAGACGCAATGAAAAGCGACGTAAAAGACCAGGGCTTGCAGAAACACCGGAGAGCCAACTTGCTGCAGCCCGTGCATAGGTGAAAACTGGGTACCTGGAACATGTCCAAGCATGTCTCCGATGTGATTCAAATTTGGGCCAATTTTTCTTCTACAAAAACTTACGTGTGGTGAAACAATGCAAAGAAGTGACCTGCCGTTACAAGACCAACCTCTTGCGTAGCGCGGGATGGCTGCCTGCCAATCGGCACGCGCCTCTGTCGCTGCAAAAACTGGATGCGGCTATCTTGCAATACACAGCGTCCAATGCCAAAACACCACCGCCAAGTGCTTGCACAGTGGGTAAAGCTATTGGATCCACCTGGGAACCGGGGAGCAGAGCCTTGCAACCTCTCCTGGAATTGGAACGCGAAGCTGGGCAATGTTTGAATGAGACGATGCGTTTGGAAAAACATGTCGAATTGGATGGAACCACAGTGAGAACGTGCAGAATCTCCCCTCGCTCCACCAGATGCTTGGATCACACAAAATTCACGAGGGCCTTACAAGTTAGGAGAAGAAATCAAGAGCGTAGCATCAAGAGCGTCCTGCAATTCACAAGAAGAAACTCAAAACGTAAATCAAGAGCGTCTTACATGTTACAAGTTAGGAGAAGTAGTTAAGAAGGGGAAAAAACGTCTTACAAATTACAAAAAAAATTCAACGGGTAGCATCACAAACGCATTACAAGTTAGGAGGAGAAAATCAAAGCCTGGCATCAAGAGCGCCTTACAACTTACAAGAAGAAGGCCAAAACGTCTGGCAAGGTACAGTGCGAGAGAGAGCTGGTAGCATAGCAACAAGTCCAAGAGCATATCGTGTAAGACGGCCAGCCAAGAACGTTATTAGCACCTCCATCAAAACCAACCCTCCCCAAAACCCACCCCAAAAAAACAACGCCACCCCCAAAACATCCCCTCCCCCCTCCCCCCAAAAAAAACCACAGAGACAACTGTGCAAAAGAGTGCAACGCGCGCGTGCGCTCCCACAGGCGCCCACACCATGTTGTTTGCTTACGCCAACCCTTAACTTTCCAAACGGGATAGGGTGATAATTTTTTTCAATTAGAAAAAATGTTTGAGAATCCATGGGGGGTCGGAAACAACTGTCTCGAACCGAAAACATTGTTTATATACCAACTCCAAATGCTCATGACACACCCGTTTCAAATAGAACATATTTAGTGGGTTGATCTACCAAACTTGTGCTGTTCGTGTTGACCTAAATGGTTCTCAAATAGAAAATTGCATTTGGACATGCTGAATCATTCGGCTCACGGTGCCGCAGTCTTTAGTGCGCTGAGCAACGGTTCCCTTCCAGTTTGCGTGAGCACATCAGCGAAGTGCCGGCTTGTGTCGCACCATATTATATGTTGCAAACACCATGCATCATCATCATCATCATCATCATCGTTGCTGTCACCAATCATCTAACGAGTTTGTGCTACCAGAATGCGAACCTCCTTGTCACTCGGTTGGCCTTCGTGTTTGTTCAAGGCGTTTTCCAAATCTTTCGTGATTTTTTTTTCACATACTCACGTCCCAAAGGATCGAAAGTCGCATCACGGTGCTAGAGTTCCAGCATCAAGGCCCGGACATATTCGCCAGCCCCCACACAAGTGAAAACCCTACCCGTTGCTGCAGCAAGTGTACTCCGGCAAACTCGCTTCACTGCATGATCAAAGTAAGTTTCAAAAATGAAAAAAAGGAATTGGCTGGAGAAACGCTTCGAATGCTCAGGAAACAGAAGGAGACAACATAGCCACGTTGAGACTTCGTGCCATATATGTTTGCAAAATTGCTACCTGCAAAAATGCAAGCAACCAGGTCTTCAAGCTCCATGTCACGACGGGGAACAAGACGTCAAATTGAATCGGCCTTGTCATTCAGCATCTCGACATGTATGTCCCGGTTCGCCACATCTTTGCTCATTGGTTTGCTTACATTCTGGGGCAGCGATTGGCGCACTGACCATCAAGTCGCCTCGAATCTTTTTCACGGAAATCTGCGAACCCCTCTGAAGTGAGACGAACATTGACACAGGACCGTCTGTCCTTTATCAAGGGCATGTGGTCCACGCTTTCAATGATGTGGAACTGTGTTGATTGACAATTTTTTCAGAAAACGAAAGTTTCGGTGATTCACCATTGGGTAAATTTCCTTGTCCGTGTTTACCAGCGTGTCCAAGAAACAAAAAACAAATTGACATTCCCGAGTTCTTTGCAAACAAAAATATATCATTACCAAATCTCACGTCCATGGCATGCCATCCTTCAAATCGATTCCATGTTGTTCCACTCTTTCCCTCCATTGCCGCATGGCTTTTTGAAGTGCAGCACAGAAAAACCGGGGGCCCGAAACGCAATTTTTAGATTTAAAGAGTTACAACACCCTGTGTTGTTCGCAGCCGTCCATTGTTTTTCTGAATCCAACTTGCAACCACACACATCATCCTTCACGGCACAATGTCTCGAGAAGAGCCCCCTGCGATGGCCACAAGTCGCCAAGATTTGCGCCATGGAATATGTTGGCTAAAATTGTGAATTCCGGGAGCGAGGCTATCAAAACGCACGGGTTATTATTGTTGCCACAATTTTTCCCATTCCATGACCCCTCGAATTGCCAGCCGTTTGTACCAGGGTGCGGCGATCAACGCGTTGAACACCATTGGGTTGGATGAGATCAATGCTGCTCAGCGCATCATGACAATGCTTGCAGAGATTTTGTGATGACAATGGCATTTTGCGGTGGCCATATAAGGCCATCGATGGAGAGAACTTGTCGTTATTGTCTTTGGGCGTGGTGCCTCAGAGAGCAAGTGGGCAGCGTACTTCTGCCGCCCCAAGAATCGAAATATATCTGGCGCTATTGTGGCTCTGATAGGGTGAGCACTGGTGCCGGTCGGTGACGACATGGATCCTTAGCTTTGTTACGTTAGTGATGTTTTCGGATGGAATGCGGCAGGCTCTTTGTGCAGAAGAGTTCTGAAAACACTTAGTCGTATGGTGTCCAGCATGAGGAATCACATGTTGCCAATCTGTAAAGATGTCAAGCATTTTGACTGAAATTGTTGAGACTAAAGCACTCATTATATTATATATATATATATATACATATTTTATACATATGCATGTTACAATGGCACCCTGTCCTCGTTACAGAAAAATCTGGGAAAATGTTTCGGTGACGATTTCAACTCGCCAGGAGCAAAATGGCAAAACAATCCTTACTCCAGAAACAGTGTCTCAAGCCATTCATGATGAAGTTCGCGATGTTGAAGTGATCGATGTGCACACCCATTTGCTGCTGCTCAACAGCATTGGCATGCGAGCATGAGCCCTCCGGGCCAAGAAAGTTTTTGAAGCCATGTGAACGTAGATGATACCATCTGATGGTCAGAAACAGCTCCAAGCCTTTAACTATAAACATGCAGCGATCCGTCAATATGTGTTTTCCAAAGCCACTTTCTGCTTTGCTGCCGGGCTTCCAATCCAGCAGAGCTGCGAGGCCTCCGACTCACGGGAATTTGATGCTTTGGGGCATTGATGAATTGCTCACTTACCATTATTTAGTGCCGCTGGCCTGCAACTGGACATCAAATCTTTGGTTCCAAACCTAGGTACCAACGTTTTGTTGGAATTCATCTTATTACGTCTTTGCTGCAGATTTCATGACTTCTATGGAGGTCGGAATATTTTATGGTGGCACCTGCAGACCTAACTCACGAGAAGTTCTTTGCCAAGAGCAAGTCGGAACAAGCAGCTTTGGTGCCTCCTTTGCAACCGGCATAGTTTGCGTGATTCTTTGTGAGCCAAAGAAATTTCAACTTGCTGTGCTCATATTTGCTTCCAGGCCTGTTTTTGTATTTCTGGATCCGTGCTCTTTTCCTCAGTTTTTGTACGCGTTTTTATCTATTTATTTATTTGTCTGTCTGTCTGTTTTGTTTGTTTTGTTTGTTGTTTGTTTTGTTTGTTTTGTATGTTTTTGTATGTTTTTGTTTGTTTTTGTTTGTTTGGTTTGTTTGTTTTGTTTGTTATGTTTTGTTTGGTTTGTTTTGTTTGGTTTGTTTGGTTTGTTTGGTTTGTTTGTTTTGTTTGTTTTGTTATGTTTTGTTTGTTTTGTTTGTTTTGTTTGTTTTGTTTGCTTTGTTTGTTTAATTTGTTTTGTTTGTTTGGTTTGTTTTGTTTGTTTTGTTTGGTTGGTTGGTTGGTTTGGTTGGTTGGTTGGTTTGTTTGTTTGGTTGGTTTGTTTGTTTTGTTGGTTTGTTTGTTTTGTTGTTTTTTTTTGTTTTGTTTAGTTAGTTAGTTTGTTTGTTTCTTTCTTTCTTTGTTTGTTTACTTTTTTAGTTACCGATTTATTTTTTTTTCATTCCCCAGATAGCGAAACCATTGAGGTTTTGAGGTTCTTACTTCAAGTATAGGACGAGTTGCATGTCTGCGTTTTGGAGCGGGCATGTTGGTGCCGCTGCCGGCTCCTGCTTGGGGATGCTGCTGTCAGAGTGGTGTCTGCGCTTTGGAGGGGGCATGCTGGTGCCACTGCAGGGTGTGCTGCTGCAGGGTGTTGGTTGGGGTGCTGCGTGCGCTTTCTTGGAGCGGGCGTGCTGGTGCCGCTGCAGGGTGCTGCTTGCGGGTGCTGCTATCAAAGTCGTGTGTGGGCTTTGGAGCGCTGGTGCGTGCAAGGTGCGGCTGCAGGGTGCTGCTCCAGCAGGGTGCTGCTGTTGGCGTGGTGTGTGCGCTTTGGAGGTAGCGTGGAGGGTGCTACTGCAGGGTGCTGCTGTCAGAGTGCCGGCGCCGCTGTGCGCTTTGGAGCTGGCATGTTGGTGCCGCTGCATGGTGCCGCTGCTGGGTGCTCCTGTCAGAGTGCTGTGTGCGCTTTGGAGCTGGCGTGCTATTGCCGCTGCAGGGTGCTATTTCAGGGGGCTGCTGTTAGCGCGGTGCGTGCGCTGTGGAGCTGGGTTGCCGGTGCTGGTGCAGGGTGATGTTGGGTGTCGCTGCTGGGTGCCGCTGCAGAATGCTTCTTCAAGGTGCTGCTGTCAGTGATGGAGATTTCATGTCTGCAGTAGCAACAAAAAGGCGAGCGCTTTCAATATCTTTTGCTATCTGGGGCCCATGCTGGCGAAAAGAAATTTATTTGTTTATTATTTCTTCCTTTCTTTATTTTATATTTTTGAGATGTATGTATTTATTTAATTTCTTATTTATCTTTAAATTTAGTTATTCACCAAATAGCGAACAGAACGTGTTCTTACTTAAAATATAGGATAGGTTGGATATGTGCGTTTTGGAGCGGGCATGTTGGTGCCGCTGCAGGGTGCCGCTGCAGGGTGCTGCTTGAAGGTGCTGCTGTTAGAGTGGCGTGTGCGCTTTCGAGCTTGGTCTGCTGGTGCCGCTGCACGGTTGAGGGTGCTGCTGTTAGAGTGGCTTTGGAGGTGGCCTGCTGGTGCCGCTGGAGGATGCTGCTTCAAGGTGTTGCTGTTTTGGAGCTGGTGCCGCTGCAGGGTGCCGTTGCAGGGTGTTGCTTCAGGGTACTGTCAGAGCAGCGTGTGCGCTTTGGAGCTGGCCTGTGCTGCTGCAGGGTGCCACTGCAGGGTGCTGCTGTCAGAGCGCGTGTGCGCTTTGGAACTGGCTTGCTGGTGCCGCTGCAGGGTGCCGCTGTGCTGTTAGAGTGGCGTGCGCGCTGTGTGGAGCTGGCTTGCCGGTGCCGCTGCTGGGTGCCGGGTGCAGGGTGCTACTGTCTAAGAGCTGTCTGCATCTTAGGAACTTGGGTGCTGCTACAGGGTACTGCTGTCAGAGTGCGGTGTGCGCTATGAAACTTGGGTACTGGTGTCAGGGGGTGGCTGCGACATGTCTATGGCAGTGTGGGCGTTGGGCCTTGATGGCGATTACATGTATGCCGTAACAAAACAGGCGAGCGCTTGGTTGCCACCATTTTTTTTGCTAGTTGGGGTCTATGCCATGCTGGCGTGATTGACCGATTGATTGATTGAGTGATTGATTGATTGATTGATTGACTGGTTGATTGATCTATTTTTATTTCTTTATTTCTTTATTTATTTATTTATTTATTTATTATTTATTCATTTATTTATTTATTCATTTATTCATGCATACAGTACATATTCTTGCATGCGTCCTTGGCCCAGGTTTGGAAAGGCCTTTTCGTGGAGCGCTCCCCGATCTCAGAGGCTTGCCAAGGGGTTGTCACAACCCTGCACAGGCTGGGCGCCTCCGTGGACGGAGAAGGTCTTTCTTGCTGATTGCAGCTTGAATTGGTAGGGATATGGTTTTTTCAAATTGGTTTGGCATACTGCCCTGCTTATGTTTCTGCTTTTTTTCTTTTGCCTATGGCAACGGCAATGCCCTTCGTTTTTTTTCCATTATCTAATGACAATATACGATGTATATACAACCCATCCAATTCGATTCTTGGCGGTGTACCTCCGCATTGGCGGGTAGTTTGTATTCCACAAAAGCACACACCATCGCAGGCTGGGCTTGGAAAAACTGCTGGCAGAGAGAGACTTAACAGGTATCCGCGCGTGGTTCCAAAAGCAGCCGCTGGACCCGCGAAGATTTCGTTACAAACACTTGGGGGAGCCGAACATGGTTTTGAGAAAACTGTGGTTGACACGGTGCACCATTCGGGTACCGTCGGGATACCTAACCTGGAAGTTGCGCTCACACATTTGGGCACAACATGTTGTCAAAATTGAGAACAAATGAATATAGTTTGGTGCAGATTGGTTGCCCAGGGGGCATATTTTACTTTACACGTCAATAGTGGGGTCCCTAGTATTAAACAACCCTTTTGAAACCCTAGATCGGTGTTTTTTTTTTGGGTTCCACATTGAATTTTGGAGGAAAGGGGTCAGTGAGGCTTTCAGGATTTGCCCACGCATCCAAGTAGTTTTTTTCTTACATGGGACCGGGCGGACCGGGGCCGAGATGCCAGTGGGTGGGAGAGGAAGAGCATGTGGAGAGAATCTTTCGCCTCGCCAAAGTGCGCTATGCGGTTATGACCAACATTCCATACGTGGAGGACGTAGCTGCTGGGCAACCTGGGGGTGGACATGTAGAAACAACTGACACTGATGGATCAGCTGTCGCGGTTGCTGCTCACAACCTGGCAAGGAGGAGGCCAAACATTGGCAGCCTGAGGCAAAGCCTGTCACAAGCCGATTGCGCAACTCGGAAACTAAGGGAGTTGTACTCTGAGCTGGTTTGGTCTTCACCACGCTGCTGTTTTCCATTTTGCTCTCAGCGGTCCTCGCATCGTTTGACCCTGGACAGTGAGAGGAGACAATCTGCTTTCGTTTGTTTTCTTAATAATGCCTACTCCAAAACGGTTTTTGCTTGGTCAGGTTTCTTTTGCGGCCCCATTGCGCCTACAACTTATTGGTAGGTTGTCAAGCAGAGATCTATATTGTGTGAAGTCCTTGGGTTTGGTGCAGCGCAGTAATGTTTCAGTCCAATGTAATGGACACTAGCAATTGGCACAGTGTAATTGGACAAATTCAACTCCATGCAAATGTGCTTCCAAAAACTCTAGTAAGTATGAATCTCAGGTACAGCCTTAAGGATTGACAACTATTTGAAGGGTGATTGGTTCTCTATTAGCGCAGCACTGAAGAAGGAAGGGCTGGAAGAAAATCTGGATGGTGCCAAGGCGCTGATGCGAATCTCTGCATTCACATGCGTTCAGGGCAAGCTGAGAGGAAGTCAGCTCCATTCATGGCGTGGACCACACACTGTGACTGGGTGTGCAGGAATACCTCAGAAGATGGGCCAAAATCTACAAACCTGAGTGGCTTGGAGAAGAATTAAAAAGAACACTCTGCCAAGAGGTGTGTTTTGCAAAGGCTTCAGCCTTTGCAGCTATGGAGGTACATGATGGCATCAACACCACATGACTGGAGATATCCAGATCCAGCGGCAGCTGCCAGCATGAAGCCCCTGGTGAAGGCGGATGGGCCTGGGATATGGTTTTCTTGGCTTTGGAGAGGAGAGGATGCAAGAACAAGAACAGGACAATTCTGCTGATGCAAAGGCGCACACTTAATCAAACACTGGACAGAACTGCTGCCGGGAATGTTTTCCATTCGTAAAGAGGGATTCAAATGGATTCAACAGTTGCCAAAACATTTCTTGTCGCATGCGTGTGACCTGCAGCAATGCGGCTCAATTCAGAACATCGAGAAATGCAATCGTAGTTCGGAATGGATAGCATACCAGGCGGGAAGATCACTTGCGTGTGAGCATCGTGTGAGCAAGAGCTGTTCCAAGGCTGCTCGAGGTAATTTGCCCGGATGCAGCCACAATCTTCATGTTTTTTCCTATTGATTTTATTGTGCCAACAGTTGTGAACAGACAGGGCAACCATAGTTTGGACTATATATCCGGATCTATCAGGGCTCAATTTGAGCCCCCACCGAAAACCGTCATTTGCACCATCATTTCATATTCACCTTCATTATCCTTTATCCACCTTTCAACAGATGCCAAAGGCAAGCAACCTTGGCTCATGCTCATCCCAGCTGAAAGGCTCTCCTGATGGGCGCTGGGACACCGAAGGTGAGTCCAGTGCCCCGAAAACCTATGAACTGATGATAGTCGCTTCTTCGGCTCAAGTAGATTCGCTCTTGAGCTGCGTTGCTGTCATGTTATGCCAAGGTGAAGCAGGGGTGAGGATTGTGGCAAGTTTTGGAATTGCTACCAGGTCTACCAATCTAGCTTTGGTAAACTGAGGCGTTTCTCATCGCTATCATTTGGGTCTACAGCTGTCATGTCTTCGTGAAAAGTTTGGGCGGCTGGTCTCATTTACGGATGCGGTGCCGTGGCCTGGCCAAAAGGCACGGGATGCTGAGCAAATTGGAGCCAAACTAAGACCATCTACGACGCCATCTGGACCATCTACGACGGCCTACTGTTGATAGGATAGATCCTCCATCAGTGTCACTAAGATTACTCGGCTTTGCTTCTGCTCTGTGATGTTCTGTGGGTCAATCTGAGCTGCCTGAGCCTGGCAGGTGTCTCCACCCTGGTTGTGGCATCACGTCGCTTTGGGGTGAGCAAAACAAAAGGCGCGCCAAGCTCCAGGAGAAGCAGATCCAAAGAGTGCGGGCAGGCACTGCTTTTTTGGTCCTTTTTGCCCTCCTTGGTGTGACCTTTGGAGTTATTATTGCCAATGCTGATGCTTGATTCGCCAAGACCAGTGCAATTCACGCCTTGGTCTTTTGAAGTTACATTATTTATTATATATATATATATATATTAGCTAAACCCAAAAGGTCGCTGCGGCCTGTTTTTGAAGTTATTTAGACGTATTGAACGTGGGGGGGCGTACGGCCATCTGAACGAGGGTACGGC
>Ga0126342_10012330_pt1 | contig 15246 bp, 16 predicted proteins | sample Cyp1metagenome_FD_92528 | JGI IMG/M metagenome (GOLD analysis project Ga0126342, IMG submission 92528) | Coral microbial communities from Lord Howe Island, Old Settlement Bay, Australia - Cyphastrea 1 metagenome | ecosystem: Host-associated > Invertebrates > Cnidaria > Coral ...
GCTGCAAAGTTGGCAAACACTAGCATGCCGGGAGCATGGGGATTTGATGCTTTGGGCATCGGCGATGTTGAAACACGCAACCAGCCCCATAGCCATGTTCCAGCGCAGATATTCTACGAGGCCTTTGCGACAGGTGTGGAGTCGCAAGCTGTGAGGTCTCGGTATGTCTCGGGTTCTTTGCTGTCCAAAGGGCTTCAGTCAGCGTCTCATTTATCGCTGGCCGGGGCCAAGTTCGAACTTTGCGGGTCCTTCCCGGGCGTCCTTCCAACCTTTGCCGTTTTCCTAGTTGAACTTCATGGGTTGCCAACATTTGCCAACTATTTAGGCATATTTAAGTTGTCATTATCCTTTCTCCTTGTCATCCTCATATTCACTTGTAAAACACGCCTACAAAGGTTTCACCATGTCGATGTGAACCCGAGACATGGCTTTGCTAAGGGTGGACCTATCAGTACACGTGCCCATCCATGCTGCCGTGACTTTTTCACAATCAGTGTCATCCTCATTGTTATTAGCATCCTCATCCTCCTTGCCATCCCTGTCATTGCTCACGTCCTTGCCATCCTACTCTTTATCCGTCTTTTCAGCATGTTTCGTCATCCTCATCTTGAACCAGCGATATCCTCGTTTGCGTGCCCTCATGCTCCGCGATTTTCCTAACGTATCCCCTGGCGATCTTGTATGTTCCCTCTTCCTGCTGGTCTACCTTGCGTTTGCCCGTCTCAAGTGTAGGCCGCGCAGTGAGAGCATTTCTAACTAGCATTGGGGAGAATGCGAAAGAGATTGCGAGCTCAGAACGTTCAGAAACGGCCCTCACAGCAGCGAGATTTGCTGTGATTTTAATGTCAGATTCACAGGATTGCCATGGATTGCCTGCAAATTAGAGAAGTTCATACGGCATACTGGATCATTTGATAGGAAGAAATGGCGCTTGGAGTTTGCCACAAACAGTTGCTGAAGCCAATTCCGAACTTTCAATTCTTCCAGGGGCGCTCGGAATTTGTCAGCCCCTACAGCAACTCTTTGAGAATACTTTTCTGTTGGGCAACCTATTCAAACTCACAAAGCACCCGTTCTCAATCTTCACGAACATCGTAGCCGCAAAATTCTTGACTCTGCATGTTGACCCTGGCCAAGCTGTGGCTTAATTCCTTTGAAGGTGCAACGCGCCCTGGATGAACAGATCATTGGCCATGCGGCCGGCAAGGCGCAGCTAGTTCAGCAATTCAAGTTCTGGTGCTGAAAATCATCCGGCCACAGCCAACAATCTGCCAATAATGCCAAAAATCCCCACAAAGCCTGCAAGCTTCAAAGATTTACATGACATGGAACTTCTCTCTTGAAGCTGTGCCAATTCTGCAATGCCGCTACGCTGTGCTTGAAAGACTCAGAACTTCCAAGCTTCGACTGTGGTACTACGAGGATGTTGTTTGGGCGTGCCAGTCTATTCAAGTTTGAAATTGCTGATACTTCCGATGGCTCACAGATGTTGAGGAGGCTGTGCTCTTGGCACTCATCGCCCAAGAGCACGTGTACATAGAGGCAGGGTGCACAACAGAGTCACGGCAGACGTGGAATTTGAACAAGCATTTGATCTACTGCACTTGTTGTCAAACAAAATCACGTTTCAGTGATTCTGAACTGGCAGACCTCCAAAAGCTATGGGTACACCGAATGGAAAACATCACATCCGGCTACAACACAAGATCTTTTGCATGCTTGAGGGCCTTGAGGGCAAGAGGTAGCTGGATGATGCTGGATGAAAGTTCGCAAATTGTATCATTTGATGTTTCTCGCAAGACTGTTGCTGTGGACATCCAAAATATATACTTGATCACAATCGACCAAAACGGCCAGGGTCCACCTGTTGTTGCCAAGACACTGCTTGCTGAGACTGCGGCGGAGGCATGTCAAGTATGGAGACACTGAGCGAAGCTGAACATATCTGATGAATTGCCTAAAGACAATCAATCCATATCAATCCACTACTACCACTACTATGTGGGAAGCTGCCTTGTCGCCAGCACTGTGCCCAATACCACTTCTTGGCTTTGTCCGCTAACTCTGATGGAACTGGAAATTTCCGAAGTTTCTTACTTCGGTAGATTCGGCAGGCTGCAGGCCTCTCTTTCTTCTTTTACCAGATGCACAGAGATACCAAGCTTCACGAGCTCATAGGTCCGTGAGTTGCATGTGCTGGCCTCCTTTGAAACACCTTGTTCGTTTTAGATCTTTGGTTCAGGAGATGCCGTGATTTTGAAGGAACCTGCGCCTGAAGGGGGTGAGTTGGTTCGCAGCCTCACACGCCCAGGCTTGACAGGGAAAGCTGAACAGTGGAATTGGCAGAACGAACATTTGGCAAATCAAAAACACACAAGACAAACAGTGGATGGCAATCTGGTTGGTCCATTTAGTTTACCTGTCAAGTTTGCTTCACAGAGCGCCCTTTTCCGCAACTGAAGGTGGTATTCTCACAGCTGAGCTTTGCGTGCTGGATGATATTTCTCGAGCCCCAGGTGCACTTCCTCAATGTTCAGTGTAGTCTTAGTTTCTTCTTGTTGATTTTTGCAGTGCAGTTCTCCGTTTCGATGCGGGGGACCGTCTTGTGGTAGCCTACCAACCGTCAGGGGAAGCCTTGAATATCCTACTTCGTTTGCTGAACGAGAGGTGCGCAGTGACATGGACGGCAAAAGAGGTCGGTCATGGTCAGTTTGAAAGAGTGAGCATTGCATTCTCTCGCTTTTGGCATTCTGCCATGCAATGTTTGCTTCTGGCTTTTGGTTTGCAGAACTTTTTAGGCAGTACAACGGGCCCAGCACAGGGTCAGAAAGTTGGCAGCTGCCGCTGCGGACGGCCATCGCGACTTCTAATCCTTCTGATCCAGGCCGACTGCTGACACCAGAGCAGGATGAGCAGCCTTAGAATCCTTAGATAGCCTTGGGATAGTGTGGCGTTCCAAGCCTATCAGGACCTAGCAGGGCACTAGGGATCTTTGGAATCTTATTGCAGTCCTGCGATCGGCGATGCGAACTGCATGAAACAGTGGCACTCCAGCTCAATCTAAGACTTCTAAAGATTCAATATTGCTTCATATTGCTTGCTTTTTTGGTTTGGGACATCTGGATTCAACATGGTTCAACGTTGCGATTTCACCTGTATTTTGCTTGGTTTTGTTCGGGTTCATGCCATATTCGTGCTGGGCCGGCAGGCCGTGCATCAACAAACGCCAGTTTGATGACAAACCACTGCTAGATTTCAGTGGCGGACCTTGCGCAAAGAACTCTGCCATATATCAAACATCCCCAGGTACTGTCTTGAAAGATCATGCGTGATATTTCGCTCAGCTTGGTTTTTTTCGAGGCTGAAGGTACTGCAAGTTTCCTTCATGAAGTTTTCATTTCCCAAAATTTGCCCTTCCAAATCTTCCAATTTGACATGTGCAGGGAGCCGTTACTATACGGAGCCACTGGATCCTGTGATGGCCTCAATAAGTTTGCTGAGTTGATGTCGGATGATGTCGATGTCGGCTTGGAAGTCTTTGTGGGATCCAGTGGCCAATAGTGGCCATGTTGAGGTCCCATTTTGTTCACCTGTTTTTTGTGTATGATGTGTATGACAGCGCTGATTTTGGTGAGCTTCTTCGCCAACACAAAAAGAGTAAGTACGAGTAGGCTAAGGAGGCTTCATTGAGCTGTTTATCTTATCTGATCTGATCTGATCTTATCTGATCTTATGTGCTTTTCAAAGAATTTCCTTGAGCAAAGTCGGAAAGGCTTGCCTTGATCGCTTCGTCCTGCAGTTGCGGAGTGATGGAGCTGTATCAGCGGGCCGCTGGGATGAGGCGGAGAGAATGGAGCGACGCGTTTGAAATTCTTATCATATCCCCTTATTACGGCCCAGTATTTTTGAGGGCCTAGGCAAAAATCGTTGATTTACGTTGATTTTATATCATTACCCGGTCATTTTGATTTACTCTTTCTTTTTTGGTCTCAGAATTCACAAGCCCAAGGGCCAAACGCAATGCGTGACAACTTCCCAGGAAGCTGCGGTTAGTTCGGGCTAATCTGGACGTGTGTGACGTTAGAAACTTCGCAAGGAAATCACAGCCTGCGCTCACAAATTGCACCAGTTGGACGAACAAATGGTTGGAACTCTGGAAACGCATGCTGGGATGCTGCTTCTGATGCGAAACCACATCAAAACATATTCAAATTCAAACCCGTCTTTCACATAACAAAATCTATGTGCTTAGGAAAGGCTTCAACAAAAAACATGAACCCACCAGGAGTTGGGCAAATCTAGCCTCTTACAAGCCAGTGCTGCGCCACCCCACAGTGGCTTTTGCTGGCTCTTGCACCTAGAAACGACCCAGAGACATGCATGATTTTCATGTCTTTCCATGTCTTTGCTACTTGGCCGCCGATTGGTTTGCAATGCAGGACGCTTGCATGCTTTTCTTACATGAAAACATAACACGGTTCGAATTGCGACCTATTGCAACTTGATTTTGCCTACGCGCAACAAAATAATTAATTACAACATGTTTATTGACAACCTGGTTTGTCTCATTCCATCCTGATTCCGTTTAATTGCACCCCGACTTCCTTATATGAAGCAGCACAGCGCAAGTTCTTTTTTCATTCTTTTTCCTTGCGCACAAAAAGGCTGCAGGCGGCTGAACCTGCAATGCGGGTCTTATGTCCATGTCCAACCCTTTGGAACATGCTCTACTTTGAGGGGTGCATTTTTGCCTTACCGCCCGCACTGCCCCTTGGTGATTAGCTTCCCATGGGAAACATTCCGAATCCAAACTGAAAAATGCCTGCTTCATTTCATTTGGAAGAGAATGTAAGTAGGGATGGGTTGGTTTGCTTAATCAGTACAGGCTCGTTGACTCTGGAGCGTGGCCCCTGGTTTATCAATCAGATCAGATGTTCGTGGCAGAAATCTTCACAGGATTTGCAATTTTTTGCACCATATGGTAGCCTGGATATTGAGAAAAAACAATATTCAGCCCACGAACCCGGATGCTCAAACGTATGTTAATGGCACAGATGTCGAAACACATGGATATGCAGTCACGCAGAACCCTTTTCTGCAATAGTTTTTTGAACAGTCTACATATCTCCCTTGTTACCAGTCTGCAGTGTGGAGTGGAAAGTGTAGAGTGGGGAGTGTGGAGTGTGAAGTAAGAAGTGTGGAGTGTAAAGTGTGGAGTGGGGAGTGTGGAGTGTGTAAAGTGTAGAGTGTGGAGTGTGGGATGGAAAGTGTAGAGTGTGGAGTGCGGAGTGTAAAGTAAGGAGTGTGGAGTGTAAAGTGTGGAGTGGGGAGTGTAGAGTGTGTAAAGTGTAGGGTGTGGAGTCTAAAGTGTGGAGTGTGGAGTGCAGAGTGTGGAGTGTAGAGTGTGGAGTGAGGAGTGTAAAGTATGGAGTGAGGAGTGTACAGTGTAAATTGTAAAGTGTGGCGTGTAGAGTGTAAAGTGTAGAGTGTAAAGTGTAGAGTGTGGAGTGTAAAGTGGGGAGTGTGGAGTGTAAAGTGTGGAGTGTAAAGTGGGGAGTGTGTACAAAGTGTAGAGTGTGGAGTGTGGAGTGGAAAGTGTAGAGTGTGGAGTGTGGAGTGTGGAGTGTAGAGTGTAAAGTAAGGAGTGTGGAGTGTAAAGTGTGCAGTGGGAAGTGTAGAGTGTGTAAAGTGTAGAGTGTGGAGTCTAAAGTGTGGAGTGCAGAGTGTGGAGTGTGGACTGTAGAGTGTGGAGTGAGGAGTGTAACGTGTGGAGTGTAGAGTGTGTAAAGTGTAAAGTGTAAAGTGTGGCGTGTAGAGTGTAAAGTGTGGAGTGTAAAGTGTAGAGTGTAAAGTGTAGAGTGTTAAGTGTGGAGTGTAGACTGTGGAGTGTGGAGTGCAAAGTGTAGAGTGTAAAGTGTAGATTGTAAAGTGTGGAATGTAAAGTGTGGAGTGTAAAGTGTGGAGTGTAGAGTGTTAAGTTTGGAGTGTAGACTGTGGAGTGCGGAGTGCAAAGTGTAGAGTGTAAAGTGTAGAGTGTAAAGTGTGGAATGTAGAATGTGGAGTGTAAAGTGTGGAGTGTGGAGTGCGGAGTGGAAAGTGTAGAGTGTGGAGTGCGGAGTGTAAAGTGTAGAGTGTGGAGTGAGGAGTGTGGAGTGTACAGTGTAAAGTGTGGAGTGTAAAGTGTCCAGTGTGGAGTGTGGAGTGTAAAGTGTAGGGTGTACAGTGTAGAGTGTAAAGTGTAGAGTGTGGAGTCTAAAGTGTGGAGTGTAGAGTGTGGAGTGTAGAGTATAAAGTGTGGAATGTAAAGTGTGGAGTGTGAAGTGTAAAGGGTAGAGTGTGGAGTGTAGAGCGTGGAGTGTGGAGTGCTGCGCCTGCCACGCAAAATGACGATGGACACGTCCAAAGTGCTGCGCCTGCCACGAAAACTGCAACTCATCTTGTGGAAACGACGCAAAAGTATTGCGCCTGCCACACAAAACGACATTCGACACGTTATCACACGACCGGTTGCGAACGGTTGAGCAACGTCGAGCGAACACACCCTCAACCCCCAGACCCCCAGAGTGAAACGGGAACCCTTGCTACGCATTGGGGAACAAACGTGCAAGTTGCTGCATGGATTGCTGCACGACCCGTTACGCAAGATGCCACGCAAGGCAGCCCGAATCATTGACCTTTTCTCCGAAGGGCAATCTTCGAAGCCTCACCGAGATCACAAAGTGCTTCAAAACGGAGCAGCAGAATTGCAAAAAGCCACAGCAGCCCATGCCGCGGTGACTGTGCCATTGCCAGTGCGGCAGCGGGGCGACCCAGGACAAAGCTGTAACACATCCAACAGATGCAAGATGATGCAAGAGTCAAAATAGTCCGGTGTTTGGCGGCGTCAATTCTGCACATGTTTGCACAATGTTGCCACATCATAACTACGTTGCGGCGTGCCTCTTCCTCAATTTTTTTCAACTGCTTGTTTTGTTCCGACTGCCCATGCTTCTCCCAGATTTCGTACTTTTTAACCTTGTCCGGGCTGTTCAGGCTGCTGCTGAAAGTCTTGCAGCAGTTGGTCCAGAAGCACGGTGTGAATCAAAAGAATTCATTGCTTACCGCACCTTGGAAGAATCCCCAGATCAGCAATATCTTCGACGCGCGGCCAAGCGCATATCGTTTTCAAGTTGCAAGTTCTCCTTGATGTTTCACCCCAGATTGCCTCCCAACTTGGACGTAGCAGACCATACCACGCCAATGAAGTTGCGTCAGAGAGGATGCGCTTGAAATTTCTTGAACCTGTTGATTTTTTTCAGGACCGGACCTTCCTGGTGAAGGCTTTGCGGGTCATGCGTGCAAGAGCCGTGCTGGAAGGTCGTCAAGAGCCTTTTCCAAAGCAGCATCATGTAAGAGATAAACGCCAAAGACACGCTCCAAAGGGCATAGACAAATCAGAATGCTTGGAGGGCGATGGCGCAAAAGATATCAAAACATAGGGTCTTCATGGCTGCTTTGCCAACGTCAGTCTAAGGAATGCACAGCTGAAGACATCAACATCTTGACTTTTTTGACGCATCTCGCTTCAGTTTTTTTGGCATACTTCTGGGTGTTTTGACGGTTCAGTTGGGTTGTTTGCGAAGTCGACGTGCCAAGGACGTTTCGCTTGCCCGAAGGTGGCTTAGCCGCAAGCACCCAATTGTCTCTAGCCGAAAACACACGGAAGCATCTTGAACTTGGCTGAGGTATTCACGCGAAGATCCCACGCATTATTGCAGAAGTTATTCACAAGGGAGCTTCTAGCGGCTGAAAAAAGTGTTGAAGGGTTCTGAAGGGGAAATTGACCCCAATAGCAAAGTTTCGCATCTCCGTTGACGCTAATTTGGTATTGTCCGGGGAGCCATGTTATTCAAAAAAAAAACATTTCTTCAATACCACCAAAACACCACCGGAACACGCCAAAACAGGACAGAAACACCAAGAAAACATGAGCACGACTCAAAACATCACCGAACACCGTCAAGACTTATGGGCACACAGCCAAAGTGCCACCAAGAACGCCAATGACCACCGAAATACAATTGACACCATCAGGACAGACGCAACCAATTCCCGAAAGGGCCCGCGAAGGGCTTTTGTTTTCCCAAAAGGTTGCTGCCAGCATACGTTGGCATAATATCATTTTTCCCATCACCATCATCACAACACCGTCAGTACAGACATCCACCATCATCAAAACACCATCGTCGTCATCATCACGTTCTTCTTCATTTTCTTCATCATCATCACCATCATCACCATCATCATCGTCATCATTTTCTTCAACTTCATCATCAGCATTGTTCTTTTTCATCAACCATGCCCGTATCGTCATCATCATCATCATCATCCTCCTCATCATTATCATCTTCCTCTTCTTCTTCATCCTCACTTAAGCACATCTACAAAATGAACTTTATGTAAGCAGGTGTTGATGACAGGCGTTTCTGCGTTTAGGTGCGGATTCAAAGACGCAGGTTGACAGAATCTTCTTTAACACAGCTACCAAACGAATATATGCCATATGCAGGTGTGGTGCGGAAGATATTTAGATGCAGGCGGAAATCGTTTTTTTGGAAACGAGAAGTGGGTATATGCAGGTGTGACGCGGCAGATGTAAAGACGCAGGTGGAAATCAATTTCCTTACAGACACCTACAACCTTGATTGTAACTAATTTTTCTCATCGAGCGGCAGGGCAGCGTGGATTGATGTCCACGAAACGCAACCCATTCGCACGAAATGTCGATCGTCATGCATTGAGGTCAAAATGCAATGTCCTGGGCCAACCCTTTCCCGCGAAATGCGTCTCGAACATCAAAAGTTGTGGTGAAACTGTGATTTTGCATATGCTTGCTGAACTCTTTGCGCCATACGCGTGTCCGCCACAGGAAAGAATTCAGTAGTATGTCTGTGTGAAAATGCTCATAGCTAAAAACTCTTCGTCAGTGTAAAATCATCTCTCTGTAAAAGTATTTGCGTGTAAAAAGGCATCTCGCTGTGCGAAGGCGTCTCCGTGTAAAGATATCTCTGTGTAAAAGCATGTGTGATCAAAGGCATCCCTGTGACAGAGCATGCGTGTATGTAAAGAAAACGCGCGCAAAATGAACACCGCCGTGTAAAAGTATTTGCATGTAAACGTGCCTGCCACTGTGTGTCAAAGTGCCTCTGTGCAAAAGTGCTTTCGTGTAAAGGAATCTCAGCGTAAAAGAATGTGTGCGTAAAGCACTGTGTACTGTAGACGTATTAACATGTAAAAACACCTGTGTAAAAGCATCGCTGTATAAAGGCACCTGCGTTGGCAAAATCATCTCTGTGTAAAAGTATATGTATCTTAAAGCACCTCTGTGTAAAAGCATCTTTGGGTTGAAAGTATTTCTGTGTAAGAGCACCTGTAAGTAGAAGCATCCCTTTGTGAAATCATCTCTCTGCGTAAAACCATCTCTGTGTGAAGGCCCCTCCCTGTGTAGAAGCCTTTGTATGTAAACGCATCTCTCTGTAAAAACAAAATGGATGGACATGTGATTCCCAAATGGCTTGAACCTTCCCACAAATCGTGTTTCCAGCCTCACCCATGTAAGAGTACCTGCATCTTGCTTTGACTAGGAATCCCATTGAGCATTTTGGTCCCTTTTGTTCGCCTGTGATTCTGGTTCAACATTGGTAGCGGAGCCCTGAGGGGTATCTCCGATGGTTCTTATTCCCATTGTTGGTTGGTTGATTCTGCTGTTAATAGTGGGGATAGGCTGCCTGCTGCTTCCTTAGGACTTGCCGTCATGGAGGGATCACCAGCCGACCCGAGCCAAGGGAGTACCCTAGGCCTTCAGGAAGATCCACTGCAAATGCAAATGAAGGATGAAGGATCCGTGGAAGCGACCTATGGTCCAAGTCCCAATCGTGGGGCTAGTGCCAGCGGTCACCAGCCTGGGAGTGGGATTGGCGCAGTTGATGTTACGCAAGGGGGTCCAGAGACAGTTCCACCGGTTTTGAGCGCTGCATCCAACACCATGCCCAACATGTCGCCATTGCCTTTTTCCACACGTTTTGGATGTTCTCCATCACCTGGCTGTGTACCCCCAGTTTTGCCGCATCCATGTCCTCAAGTTCATGGACCTTGTGGATTTTATCCTGGGCCTGTTGCTAGTGGAGGGGGATTTCAAGAATGGTTGATGATGAATATGCTTATGATGATGAAGGGGCATAGTAAGGGCGCATCTTCTGATCTCTCCTCATGGTATTTGCCCCCGTCGTCTGACAGGAAGAAGCCGAAAGAAAGTCGAAAGAAGAAAGGTCAGAAGGAGGATGAAGATGAGGAGCCTGAAGGTTCTGACAAGGAGCAAGGAGGCAGAAGACCCCCAGAAGGAGGCCGCAGACCCCATACCCAGATCCCTCAGAAGAGCCCTCATCAGAACCCACAGAAGAGACAGGATCTTCTGTCAACACCTCAGAGGTGAGAAGCCGGAGAAGGGCAAGAGTCCGAGAGGAAAGACCGAAGAGCAGCCTCGCCTCAGTAAAGATAGAGGAGTTCTTTGGAGACAGGAGCAAGTATCTGAAGTGGAAGCGTGCAGTCCAGGCGCAGCAGCAACTCTACAGGCTGGAGGAGGAAGAGTTGGCAATGTTGATATACTTGTCAACGAAGAAGGATGCAAGGGACTGCCTGGAACAACTCACTGTGAATGAGTACACACGCCCTGGCGGGCTGAAGCTGGTGTGGAAACTCCTGGACGAAGGTGGAGAAAGCATGGAAGACGACGGGCTTGAGGAGGAAGACCTCAAGGAAGCATGGGCAGCTGGGTGGAAGGCCAAGGCCCAGCAAGCAGAGAAGAAGAAGTTCGGAGGATGGAAGGGCGATCCCAAAGGACAAGAAGACAAGCGCAAACGCAACTCCACCTGCAGCAGCTGCGGAGAAGTGGGACATTGGTGAGGAGACCTAGAGTGCCGGAACGTGAAGTCAGGGAAAGACACTCTTCACAAGAGGAAGGATACAGCAAGACAAGCAAAGCAAGCACTAACAAACACACACGAAGCCAATGTGATCCACTACACCTACCTGGTGTCACACGCCAGCACCAGGAAGGTAAAGACAGAAGCAGAAGACAAGAAGGAGACCAGGCCACAACGCCATGAGGAGAAGAGGTGTATGAATCTAATGTGCGGATTCCCAGCAAGGGGGTCAGACAGGTTTTGCTCCACCTTCAGTACCAGGATTCCAGGAGATGAGAGGACGTCACCAGACAAAAGAGGCTGGTCTCTGGTGAGCGATGATGAAGGGCCAGAGACGGTGGAGAGGCCCAAGACCTACTCTATCAAGAAGAGCACCATGAAGGAAGCGGCAGGTGCAGGCAAGAAGGGCGGAACCGCCGAAGGTGCCGAGGAGATGCTGGAGCTGTCGGCCTTGGAGGTGATTGCGGCCCTTCCGACGAGGAGCAAGTCGGAGAAGAGGGCCCTGAAGTGCTTCCTTTTGAAAGAAGAAGAGCAAATGGCATGGGAGACATGCAGGAAACACCGAGGGGAGGATGAAGTGAGGATCGGCCATGATGAGAAAGGAAGACCCTCGGGAGCAACTGGGAGTGGAGGATACTCTGAGCAGTTGCCAGTTCCTCCAAAGAAGGCCGAATCAGTGAAAGATGCTTTTGAAACCCTTGAGCAGGGCAAGAAGAAAGATGCCCCCAGGAAAGTCAAAGAGCGGATGCTGCATGACTTGGCACAATTTGTACCAGAGCCAACTGGATGGAAGCCGGCTCATTCCATCACGATGTTCACCCCTCCCCAATCAAGAGCAAACACAATGCCCCCATTGCTACAATGACCCAAGATGGTCAGCAAACGCCGAGGGACACTACGCCAAGTGTCGGAAGTGCGATCTGAAGCAGGTGATCTACTTCCACGAAAGACATGGAGCCCTGATGATGAGCCAGGAAACAGAGCATCAGGCAATGGCATGAAGAGATGCAGGCCGAACGAAGGCAAGGAACTTAAGCTGGCTTGAGGAGGAAGAGACGGAGACATTCCGTCTTGGCTCAGGAGGCCCAGAGGAGCCGGTGGAGGAGGAACCACAGAATGCCCAGGTCTGTTAGGACCAAGTGAACTGGCCCGATGGAGTGCAGTGGTGAAGTTCAAGGAGAGGCAGGGAAGAGCCGGCACAGAGCTCAAGGAATTCTATCCAGGAGAAAGGGTGTACTTCTGGGTTCCTGCAGCGAAGCCAGTGCACTACAGGAGGGATGCCGGAGTATGGAGGGGGCCAGCAAGTATCGTGGCAAAGGAGTCCACGGGAAGATACTTTATAAGCTGGAGAGGAAGGTGCCTCCTGGTGGCTGCAACAAAAACCTCCGTGCCAGCTCGAATGAGGAAGCGGCAGACGCGAAGGAAAGCCTCAAAGAGTTGGAAGAGTTAGAAGAAGACGGTCTCCGAAAGAAGGAGTACGAAGTAGTTCCCCAGAGGAGGACAGAAGAAGCCGAGAGCAAGGGATGGAAGGCAGATGAAACCACCATCACTAAAAGCCGTTTTGGCAGAGGAAAGAGAGAGGCACAGCAAATGGTGAGAGGCCTGAGAAGCATGAAGAAAGTCATCAAGGAGCCCTTCCTGAAGAGAAGATACAACAGACGGCAGAAGCAAGCACCCCACACAGCACAAGCAGAGGAGCCAGCAGCTGCAGCCAGAGCAAGGAGCCTGTCATATGAACCGTCCATCGCCCCAGATGAGGTGATGGAAAGAGAGGAGAAGACACAAGAAGGGCAAGACCGAGAAGATGAGGAGTTTTGGAAGGAAGTCGCAGATACAGAAGCAGCACACGACAAGGAAGAGACTGAGAAATAGCCAAGAGAAGACGGCTCCTGCTCGACGATGTGCCACACTCCTTGAAGAGGAAAGAAGTTCCAAGAGAAGAAGACGAGGCACAAGAGGCAGAAAGAAAGAGGCTCAGACCAGCCCATTTCAACTACGTGAAGAACGTCGTGATGGAAGACGACATAGCCGCAAGGCTGGCAGAGAAGGCAGGAAGGAAGATAGAAGCCACACGAAGGGCAAGTGAATGGATGAGCCGAGGGGAGGTGAGGCAGTTTGCCAGTCTGCTAGACATGCCCATCTGCACAGTGAGGATCCACAAACAAGCAAGGAAGAAGATGCAACCTCCACCCTCAAGGAAGAAGAGAGGAAGAATCACCATTATGCTGGGTGAAAGAGATAGCCAGGCCATGGTCACCTACGAAGATGCACAAGCTGTGGCGAGAGGGCCACGCAGACACACCGGCATCAAGTGGAGAGGAATGACCCTCTTTACAAAGCAAGCAAAGCCACCAGAGCAGACAGACACACAAGCATACATCCAGGTAGGAGATGCAATGTATGCCATGCCTTTTGAAGATACAAAGCTATGGCAAGCATTTGTAGAAAGAGAGGAGGAAACAAGGGTGGCGTCAGAAGCACTCCTTCTGAAGATGAAGGCCAACGGAAAGGAGTTAGACCCAAGACACTTCAATCAGGAAGAAGCTTCAGCTTTTCGGAAGAGCGATCAAGCCGAATGGCGGTCTTGGGGAGATAACCATGTACTGAAGAGACTCAGTGCCGGTGAAGCTGCCAAAGATCCCAAACATCTAGTGTTCAAGGCACTTCTCAGGATAGTAAGAGTCAGCAAGGCAAAGCCAGGAGATCCTTTGAAGCCAAAGAGCAGGCTTGTAGTCCGGGACATTTAGACCCAGAACTAGGTGGACACAGAACTGACAGTCCAACAGCCAGTCCCATTGCCGTCAGAATTTGATTTTGTGTTACAAAAGGATGGGTAGCTCCGGTCTTTGATGTAAGTACAGCTTGTCTCTCTGGCCAAGAGACGGAGAGAGCGGTGTACGTAAGAGCACCACCTGAAGGTCTCCCACCAGTGCAGGGCATGACCGAAGTTGCCCCACATGAACTGCTTCGAGTAGTGAAAGGAGCTTATGGTCTTGCAGAAGCTCCCGGTCTTTGGTATCTCCGAGCACTTGAATTGTTGGAAAAGGCTGGGATGAAAGAACTTTCTTTTGCGCGTTCCACCTTTATCTATCTGGCCACAGATGGAACTCCAATAGCTGCATGTTGTGTCCATGTGGACGACGGTTTGTTGATAGGCCAAGGAGATCACCCAGAATTTCAAGAGCTTTTGGGAAGAATCAGTCAGTCTTTCAATATCAAAGAATGGCAGAAGGTAGGCGTAAAACCGACCAAATATCTGGGCATGGAAATGACTCTGATCAACAACGTCTTCACTGACGACATGACCAGCTATGTCAACAACATCCAGCCAGCCGAGATCAAGGTGACTGGTGATGGACCGCTGAACCCTCAACAAACCACAGCTTTTGGTCGTTTAGTCATGCAAAGGCGGTGGCCAGCACAACACGTTCTACCCGAGTTCATGTTCATCGTGAGCGAATTGGCTCAAGTAGCTACGAGAGCCACTGGCAGTGACTGGAACAAAGCATGTAAGGTTTTGAAGGAGATGCAAGATAGCGCAGCCAGAGGGAAAGCCAAGATCACCTATCATCCCCTGGATGATCAACCAATGGTAGTCACATACTTTGATGCTGTGCTTGGGAAAAAGAACGAACTCAGAGCCCAGCAGGGGGAGTTTCATTTTGTCACGACCAAGAAGGCCTTGATTGAGAAGACCTTCGCCAATGTGATTGAGTATCACTATGTATCACTCCAACAAGATCAGTAGGGTAGTGAAACGCTCCATGGCCGCTGAAGAGTGTTCTATGACGTCAGCATCTGACAAGCAGCTTTACAACAGGCTGCTACTGCAAGCTTTGTGGTTTGGTAAAGTGCAGCTGGAAACGAACTGGCGAGAAAAACTGTGCATCCAAGGCGTTGTCGTCACAGACGCCAAGTCGTTGTACGATCACTGCGTGAAAACGGGCCATTTAGCGAGTGAGAGGCAGACTGCCTTATACACCCTTCAGACCAAAGAGTTGCTCCAGAATGGTTTTCTGCAACTCAAGTGGACACCAACGTTCCGCCAGTTAGCTGATGGATTGACCAAGGAAATGGAACAGTTTCTTCTCCGGGAGTGGTAGTACAAAGTAGTACTGGGAAGTGTTTTGTGCAAGCTTTGTAGTACAAAGTAGTACTGGGCAGTGCTTTGTGCAAGCTTTGTAGTACAAAGTAGTACTGGGAAGTGTTTTGTGCAAGCTTTGTAGTACAAAGTAGTACTGGAACGTGTTTTGTGCAAGCTTTGTAGTACAAAGTAGTACTGGGA
>Ga0126342_10012331_pt1 | contig 15245 bp, 11 predicted proteins | sample Cyp1metagenome_FD_92528 | JGI IMG/M metagenome (GOLD analysis project Ga0126342, IMG submission 92528) | Coral microbial communities from Lord Howe Island, Old Settlement Bay, Australia - Cyphastrea 1 metagenome | ecosystem: Host-associated > Invertebrates > Cnidaria > Coral ...
GTGAGTGTGAGTGTGAGTTTGAGTGTGAGTGTGAGTGTGAGTGTGAGTGTGAGTGTGAGTGAGTGAGTGAGTGAGCGAGCGAGCGAGTGAGTGAGTGAGTGAGGACGGGAAGGAGGAGGAGGAGGAGGACGAGGAGGACGAGGAGGACGAGGAGCGGATACAGAACTAAAAACAAAAACCCCACACGTCAATGTGGGGAACAAAAAAACATGGCAGATGTTGTTGGAAGGTGCGTTTCGGCGCCGTCGTCCCAGTGCGTTTCGCAGCTGGTGGTTGAGCCACACCGTGAGAGATATTGTCAGCTGGGATGATCCAGGCATTTCTAGGGTTGAAAATATAAATGTTTGAAACCATCAACCAGTCTCAGTCTTGTGACAAAATCCAGGGCGAATCTTCTGTCACATTCGATCCCTCGACATACAGGTACATCGGTGTTTTGAATTGCAGTCTAGATGTTCGCATATGTTCACATGGATGTTGCTTGGTGATATCACCCAGTCATCCTTTAGTTGTGGCCCAAGCAGACCATGCCCATGAACGGCCTCTTTCCAATAAAATCCAATCTTGGTTGGTGAGATCCCCTTCAAAAAACGCCAAGATCATTGGTGTGTTTTGTCGGTTTGTCTTAAATATGCACGCACCAAAAATGCCGGAGCATGGTAGCTTAGTGAAAGTCAACGAGTCAATGCAATCAGCATGATGGTACAGCTTCAGCTGGGGGCCGGAGGGCACCCAACTTGGGCCCCGAATAACAACTTGGTGCAGGCGGTGCTCGTCACCGCATAGGGTACCCCAACCTCATCAGTTTCCCCATGAAAAACAACTGACGACCATTTTTGAACCCACTAAGTCACTAAGTGTTGTTGACCAAGGCACTTTTTTCCATTCTCTCTCCAGATTTTGTCTCGCTTTCTGAGCTTCCGGAGAAGGGATCTCCTTCTGGTGGCAGAGACAGAGAGCATGCGGAGAATTCTTGGCAACGAAAATGTGGATTGTTTCCCAACCAAAAACAGAAAGAAGAGATTCATCCAGCGAGAATGAGGGTTTAATCCCAAATTCTGGGCTAAATTGCTGGATCCCCAAGAATGAGGACCACGTTGGCAGAATCCAAGATCTGAAGCTGGACCCATTTCCCCCGCGCACCTGGTAGGGCATGAGCTCGAGGAAAGCCCTGGGATGGGGTGGCATTACTTGGGATTCACACCCCTTGAATAGAAACTGTTAGTCAACATTCACCGTCTGAGATCTTGAAGAATAAACGACAATCCAGAGGGATGGCAACTCAGAGTTGAAGCCTAGATCAAAACAGTGAAAATTCTGTCGTTGGGAATGGAGGTGTTATCCCTGTGATTCACCTCTTCACCGACCTATCTGAACCTCAAAGTCTCAAAGTATCTGCTTCCAGTGGATTTTATCAGCATGCCAATCATCAAACAAAGGCCAGGCTGCTCAAGGCTCCCTGCTGAAGTTTGTGACTCCTGCCAAGCATAGCCAACCGCAGCGGCTTGGCAGCAAGGGGACCAACATCAAGCGATGGAAAAGGAGTAGACTTTAGCGATGGTTGGTGCCCATGCCCAGAAAACATTGTGAGCTCCCCATCTTGCAAGGAAAAACTTAGAGACAAGTCCCCAAGTTGGGCGGTGCAAAACCTGTTCCAAGTGACACCTGCAACTTCAAGTTGGCAAAAGATATGTAATCCGCAGACCCAGTTGGTAAGACAGACCGAGGGTTGGCTAAAGATGGACCCAGTAATATGTCATGAAACGACAATCGCGTTACATGTTTTCACCAACAACACCATAGTATCTCCAGTTGCAACAAGACTTGATGCCAAAAGGTCGATGGATTCAAAGCTAAGGTCCTTCTCTGCCGTTGAGGAATGATAGGTGATTTCCCAACCCACATCGCCACAACATTGATGGGAACTCATTGTACAGTGCTGGACGTGCCGTTGGGTGCCTCCATTTAACAAATCTGGCGATGGAAAAACTGCTATTCAGACACATGTTATGGATGGTACCCTCTGGTAAACTAACGTAGCTATTGAAAATCACCATTTTTAATGGGAAAATCCACTATAAATGGTCATTTTCAATAGCTACGTTAAATTACCAGAGGCTATTCCCTTCAAAAATGGGTTTTTCCAGTCGGCCAAGTTCACCAGAAGGGCAACTACTGAACAAAATTCACCGGGACTGGATGGTCCCGCTGAAGTACTAATAGCTGACAAAAGATGGAAACTCTTGGGTTTTCACCAACAACAAAGGAGGGGGCAATCAAGCAAAATGCGGAGTTCAATACACAAAGACAGAGATGTCATCCAGTTTATCAGCTGATAGCCCCAGCATCCAGCATCCACCCCAGACTCCTGCTCCTCACTGTTTCTAGGTGTGCCGCGACTCAAAGACTTGGTTTTAACGGTTGGAAATTGCTCAGTTCAGTTTCTGTTGGCCAATGAGTGCCTCGTTGATATCCCAAAAGTTGGGATCGTTTGAAGCAATCAACCATTGCAGAATCGTACCTTGAAAGCCCCCACTATCACTTGAGGAGAGGTAGGAATATACAACAGGATATACAAACATAAATAGTTTCGAATCATGCACCTTTCAACAGTATAGGCCTTTATAGATCTCCGCAAATACCTCCCGGACAGATGCCATGGAACCAAGCTGCGGGCCCAGGGAGGATCAGATTCATTTCTTGTCCAAGGCAATGCATCTCATCCCCAACTAATTCGGAAACAAACACATGTGGATACATGTCGATATGTGTATGTATATTTATCTAGAAGTATATTTTTGTATAGATATATTTAGATATTTTTTTTTTGCAGACTGCTTGAAGAGGCTGTGACACCGCGGCAGCTGGCTGTTTCTGAATTCAAACGATGGGAGGTTTCGGTTCACGCCTCATTTCTGTGCGCAGTCAGGTCCTATGGTAGTACCATATGTGTGGCAAACCATGTTGGACAGACGTTCTTTAACGTCGACTGGAAGAGGGTGCCTTCCTTCCATCGGTGAGATGCTGTCATGCAAAAAATCGGCAAAACTGGCAGCTAGTGCGCTGCACAGAGCCGGAGGATATTCCTTCAAAACAGATGTTTTGAAGTGGCCATGCTTGTCAAGGCCAATGGAACGTCCGTGTGGTAACTCCGCACTGATTGCATGCTTCCGGATCTCAAAGGGCAGATTAGGAAGATTGAGGACCAGAAGTGTGGTACTCTTGGTGCTGTCCGCTCCAAGCAAGCCCTGTGCAAAAGTGACCTTGTCGAAGCCTGGAAGTTGCAAAAGCAGTTCAATCAGCGGGAGCTTCCAAATGCTTGCGCTATCCGGATCCTTCGGCTCGGCCGGATGTTCCAGAACGCCGGCGCCATCAACCTGCTCCAGAAGCACCATGCAGAGTATGCTGAAGGCCAGCAAACGATGTCCATCCATGATCTGCATCTTCTCCTTGAGAGATAGGGACCAGAAGCCCCAGAGCTCCATGGCAGATCGTATGGGTCGTGGGCCGGTGCGTCCCTGCTGTTTCATCTGTTCGTCAATCTTCCCTCTGGCAGCCGACCACGTGCAACAGGGTGGCCCTCCAAGGACACCCTGTACATATCCAGATTTGATGGAATGCATCCAGAAGTCATACGTGGCCGGCTTGCTGATGTCGCCCCACTCCTGGTCGATGATCAAGTCAAGGGAGACGACGAAAAGGAGGTTCAGGTTCTTCCGGATGGCCACAGCCTCAAGGAACCACTGGAAATCTCCCGGCCTCCGCCGGCCGGAATAGGCGTGTACAATGACACGTTCTTGAAAATGGACCCTGGGCACTTGGTCTCTGGTCAGTCGGGCATTCGGGTACTTCTTCAGCTCGTGGCACCAGTTTTCATAATGCTCGAGGCGGAGATCACTCATGCAGGCTGGTTCGCATAGGTCTTCTCGAAGGAAGCTCCAATTGCGATAGTCTGCCAGACGGTACAGGATCTGCCTCCAGTCAACGAGGTCGAGCTCGGCCAGTTGGGCGTCCTCGTCCGTCAGCACTTCCGCAATGTAGTGGAGTGTGCGTTTCGTCATAGTCCAACTCACTGTCTGCTCCATGATCTTGTCCCGCAGGGCATCGAAGAGGTCGCAGTCTGGGTGGTCCTGATGATCGAAGCATCTGGTGACCAAGGTCTCATAGAGGTGTAGGTGATATCTGTCATCTTCTTGGGGGTATCGTCGTTCATCATGCGGTCCGTGTGCTTGTAGAGGTGGCAGTAGCCCATCATGTCGTTGGTGCAGCTGCTCATTCTCTATAGAGCCCTTGCCTGGCGCAGGGACTGGATGTCGGCATTGTCCTTGAAGGAGATGTCGGCATTCCTCTGTACATCGCAGGTGTTGTTGTAGCTTGGCGAAGGTGTGGTACTCACGTAGGCAAGCTGGGCACGAAGTACCATTGTAGAGCCAGCGAATGGGCGCAACGATGCCGTGAGCTCTGAATAGATGGGCCCCCTCTCCTCCATGACTCCGGAATCTTTTTCGGCATGTCATGCAGCCATATACCTCGTAGTCCTGATCAGGGGCTCGATGATAATGCTGCGGTCGATATGCCAAAGGGCCGGTTGCCTCCAGATGTTGAAAGGCTTCTCGATGAAGTCGGAGGAGTAGAGCATGATCTTCCTTGTGAAGGATTTCCAGCTTAGTGGCCCTTTGTAGGAGTCTTTTCCAGTATGTGCGGTGGTAGCGGAGAACATTTTCCCAGGCCGCAAAATTGAGAGCTGGATCAGGAAGCTTGGTCGTCGACTGGATCAGTCTCCATAGCCATTGTAAATCGTCCCTGACCAGTTCAAGCCATGTCGTGTCCGCACAAAATACCGCCCATGGTGTAACTTGTTCGCATTTGTAGAGTAAGGCAACGTACCGTAGTCGAGCCACACGTAGTACCGTGGTAGGAGATGGCAGATGCAAGCGGTTGAGGATCTCGTCGTCCGTGATCTGTTGATTGTGTGGCAATTTCAGGATACGTCGGTACAACCTAATGTATGCACTGTGGAAGTAGTGCTTGTTGGCCTTGTCCATGAGCGTCCACGATTCCGTACCGTAGAGCACTTTGCTGGCGACCATGGTCTGGAAGAGTTCACTTCGCTTATCCAGAGAAAGGCGGCCATTTTGGTAGAGCTCCCTGCGGTGTTGGGTGAAAGCTGCATGTCCCTGTGCCACTTTCTTTCGCATCTCTTGGCGGGTTTCTCCGCTGTGATGGACAAGTCCTCCGAGGTGTTGATATTGTCCAACCACCGAGATGTATTGGGCACCACTCTCAGTCAAAACGTGCAACTGGCCTGAACTGTGTGGGCCGAAGTATTTCTGACGTAGGGCACGCGTGCCTTTGCCACGAAAGCTGAATAGGACTTCACTTTTACCCTTCTGGAGGTTTGGTGTAACACCGTGGTATCTGCATGCATCCAGCAGGATGCCGCATGCGGTGCTGGCTTGAAGTTCAATGGCCTGTGCGTTCTGTGCTGACAGGGTAATGCACAAGTCATCCATCCACGTGGGCCCCATGTGATGTTGCATGGCTTGTGGATGTACTTCGGAGAACAGCCCGTGGTCAACTGGTCCTGGAAAAGCCTCAATCAGACCTGCTTCCAGCATCTGTGCCTCCACCGTCTTGAGGATGCGGGCGAACATGTAGCCGAATACTACGTCCGCAAAAGGGTCACCTGGACGAGTTCCAACGGCTGTTCTGACGTAGTCCTGTTGTCCTGCCATCCAGAAGTAGGTGTCTGTATGCAGCGCTTGCAATGCAGTCTGAAAGTGGCAGGGCAAACCTGCCATGGCCGTGGCTGGTGGCATCTGCAGTAGTTGAAAGAGGTCATGTAGAACATCTTGATCCAATCTCAACCGTTGTGCCACCTGCCCAAGCGCATCATCAGTGATTGGGCCACCAACTGCCAGGGGACGGAGGACTCTATAGAAAGCTTCTTGAAGATCTAAAAAGATCAGCGCCGAGGATGCACGGTGTTCTTTGGCTCGGCGTAGTGATGCTCTTACATGATGTACTCCCAGTCCCACTGGAACCTTCTTTCGTCCTCCAAGTTGGTTCTGTTGTAAGAACTTCTCATAAAGGCTGGACTGTGTCTCTCTCAGAGCTCTGTGTAGCGTCTTGCCCACGTGCGAGCTAATCAGCAGTGATCGATATGAGCTGCATTCATGCTGCGCACCTTTCTTCTTCCATGCGGAGACTAAGAGGCCTCCCTTGTGCATGAGAGACTCTTGACCGTGGGCAACCAACTTGAGCATCTGAGTGAAGGTGAGGCGCGCCAGCGTAGTTGGTTGTCCGTGACATAGTTCAGGGGGAATGTTGTCAGCTCCAGTTGCTTTGCCAATACGGACACGGCGATACGCCCTTTCCAGATCGACCAATGTTGGAATGTCCTCCGGACCTAGCCGAAGGTGCTCTGGGACAAAGTCACACAGATTGCGTCGCCATTGGCGATAGAGTTGTTCTTCATTCATTCTGGTGCCTCCTTCCATGGCTCCAAAAAAGTTGACCCATCTGTCGAGAAGTGCTTGTGGGTTGCTGCATGGCCGTCCGTCCTCATCATGCACAATCGGCAGTGGGTTTTCTCTTTTGTGTCTCAGGTTGGTAGGCCCAATGATTGGCTTGAGCTTCTGTAGAATGGTACTTGAATGAGAGTCAGCTGGCAATGCGTCGATGGCATCGTGTAGTGCTTGTCCTCGAGCTTGTCTCAGTCTTCTGCGTAGAATGCAATTAGTGAGTTGGTACTTGACGTCCAGCTTAAGGCGGGCACACCAGAGTGAAATGTTAAAGTCTTCTCCTGGTAGTTCTCCTTGTGGTTCTGTCGGGGATTGCTTCCAAAGGGTGAAGACTTGTGCCAGCAGTTCGCGATATTGCATTCGTCGCAGTTGCCGTGCCCGACGCCCAGTCTGGATCTTCTGCGTTCTCAGTTGCCAGATCTCCTCTGTGATGAACGGCTTTTTCGGACCTTGTCGTCGGCGAGGGCAATGCTTCTTCAAAACTTGCTGGAGATGATCATTGCAGTGTTCAACTTGTTGAGCAATGTCAGTAGACCACTCAGGCGGAATGTAAGCCAGCAAAGACATCTTCAATGGGCTCGTGAGAATGGAACCTCTGTCAAATGCAAGCTGTCGCGTGCGACGGCTGCTCGTCATGGTTGTGTATTGCTTCCACTGTACTTCAAGGCCCACGGCTGTATGGTCCCCAATGTTGCCAAGGTCAAGTTCAGGTATTGTTCTTGACAGAGTGCAAGTTCCCAGCCAAGAGATGGGAATGGCGACAAAGTCAATACGGTGTCCACGCTCCGTGGCAGGACAGATCCACGTGTCATGTTCACCTTGATGGCAACCACTTGTAGCTGGCAAACACAAGCCATGGGCTGTGAGCAGCTCTCGTAAGAATGGAGTACCACTTGTGGTTTTGTCGTCAAACTGGAAGATGTGCTGGTCATCATTACTGCCCGTAGCAGCATTGGCATCAAGCATGATCACGATGTCATGTCCGCTAGTTGCTTCCTGCAGAAGCATCTGAAAGTCGTGCCACCATTCTTCTCTTTCCTTGTGTGCGATGCCACTTTGCGGTGCATACGCAACGGCGAGCCAGAAATTCAGGTACTCATTTTGGACATGCGCGATGAGGTAGCGAGGACTGGTGTGTGTCACAACAACATGGGATTTGTCAAAGCAGAGTGGTTTGCCATTGCGCCATCCATATGGTTGCTCCAGGTTAAGCCACAGCTCGACTCCTTGCTGTCCCTGACGATCACCGCTAACTAGACGGAGCACCGCTTCCATGGTGGAAGAGCCTTGCCTTGTTCTTGTCTCTTGTAAGCCAAGGAAGTGCAAGTTCAAACGCTTGAACTGGTCCCTGATATAGTGGAGTTTGCCGGGTACACCATCTTGTCCTTTGTAGAAGGTTCTAACATTCGCTGTCGCAAAGCTGAGAGCGATGGAAACTTCAGAAAGATTTTGGGGCTTGTCCTTCAATGGTCTGGAGGAATGGCAAGTCCTCCTTGACATAGTCTCGGGACGTCCTTGTCCTGGGACAGGATCAGCCATAAGATGCTCAAGATGCTGCCGAAAGTTCTCATGTTGACCTCTTGGCGAGGGAGGTACAAGCTGTTCTTGGCTTCCAGTTTGGCAAAGTGGTCCACCAACTCGTTGAAGGGCTCGCCTGCATGGCTCCTGGTATGGGCAATACGTAGATAGTCTCCAGGTAGTGTTGCTTCAAGAGCTTGAAAAGCTGCACGCAGGTGTCGCTATGGGTCGCTGAAGGAATTGGATCCTACCAGGCCGGATGCTTGTCCTCCAACCAGTTGCGAGTCAGAGACAAAGACTGTAGGTAGGCGGTGATTTTGGGAGAGCCGCCATAGTGCGCTCCATAGCAGTGCCTCGGTTTCTGCGGCATCAGACCCAATGTGTGATGTGCCGACATGGTGCGGGCGGTCTGCTTCATACAGAATCTGTTGACACGTCAGCCCGATAAATTCAAGGTGTGGTCCATCTGCATTGAATGGTCCATCATATTGTTCAGCAAAGACTGCAAAGCACCATGAGTCGCTGATGTCGTGGAGATCCGTCCACAAAGGTGAGTTGTGTCTCCTGCGGCACTGCGAAGATCCGTCTGTGTAAATCACTAGACGGTCATGTCTTTCCAGCTGCTTGCACTTTTGGAGGGCAGATTGTATGAACTCTGGCACATCATAATGCGAAACATCCTTGATGAGGTCAATCTGCGGCGCAATGAAGAAAACATGTAATTCCTGACAGTTGAACTCAATCAAGTGGTCTGGGCTGGAGTTCGCAAATTGTTTGGCTGCAAAGGGTCTGGTCATGTTGATCTGCAAGGGCTGATTCTCAGGCCAGGGGGATCGCGTTCTCTGTGGCCGTTCTTCATGCTCTTGATGAGGTTCAACATTTCTGAAATGCAGGATGATGACATTCTTGCTTAGTGTCTCTCTGTGGACAATGACTGCCTTGTGGTATCCCTTCTGATAGAGCATCTTCATGTGAACAATGTCTTCATCTGCTGGTTTCCCATGTTGTACATGTATACCATTTTTGGCAGTGCAGTCCTGATTGCAGTAGACATAGGTCATTTCCTTGTCGAGAATGCGTGGGTGAAAGTAGACTGCATCATGTTGTCCACAGGGAAAAACATCGCCCTCATATCCCATGCAACTTAGTTCTTGTCGAACTTGTTCAGATGTTCCTGGTGCTGCAACTTCCACAAACTGTGGGAGATGAGTGGAAGATCTGAAGGTGGGGGGCCAATGGATGTAGACAATGCCGGTAGTGTCAGGCAGGGGTTCCTCGTCCTCCGACTGATCTCGATCTTGCATGAATGGGATGATTGGTGTATCCAGTCGTGGCCCATGGGTTTGAGCCACCTGCCCATGTGTTTGGCGCTCACGACGGAGAACATGCATTCCCATTTGGAGAAGGTTTGTACCATCTCGCATGTCTTGATAAGTCGGTCTCCTGTGCATTTGAATCAGAAGCCCTTGTCCATTGCGGGCAGGAAAGACAGTTCCAAGCTGGATGAGATATCGATCGTACCACATCTGGCATGTCATGGGCGCGCCAGTGACAAGGCATTGACCTGCCAGACCCAAAGACATCAGAAGGTTCTGTGCATACATGTGTTCATGGGTGGTAATAGCAAGTTGCATCGTGACAGTGCGCCTTGCTTGACTGAAGTCAACCACCGTTGCCAATACCGTAGCAAATACATCATGTGGCCGTTGAATAAGGAGTACATGTGCGGCTGTTTCGCGGTTGGCATTGATCGGGATGGGGGTCACAACCTGGATAATGGCTGGTGCAGTTGGATTCAGGACATCCTGCCATGTCCGTTTGATTTGTGCCTCCCATTGTGTGAAGTCCTCATAAAGTCGAACTCTTCGTGGTCGCGTGCAGGTCCAAAAATTTTGGTCATGTTGGTCCACGAACCACGTCTGTATCGTAGTCGATGCTGTCTCTCCTTCCCAGCTGAATGCTGTGCGGAGCCAATGTTGATGTAGTTCCTGAATGTCCTCGGGCATTGTATTCAAGTTCGGAGCCATTGGGTTGAAAATTGGAGCTCCCGGATTGAAAGTGAAGCGCGCACATCTTCGAGCCGTCGATGAAGTGGCAAGCCCCTCGTCAGGGGGTGTCTCTCTTCTCCAGCGCGTTCGTGAGCGTTGCATGAGCTCCATTGCATCATCATCATCCTGCGGCAGGATGAGTGGTCTGATGTGTATGACCAAGCTGGCCGCTCTTGGTATTTCAACCCAGTCTGCAAGACCAAAAGGTAGAGCTCCAAGTCTAACTGCACAGAGTCTCGCCTGGCAATAGATGAACATCTCCGCAAGGTGCAGGACATTTCGTTCCGTCATGATGTCGGGAAGGGAGTAAGCTCCATGTCTAGTGGTGTCACCATGTCCATCACGGGTATGTATGGTGATGAGTCCCACACTGTGTTGAGGTCGGGTCGATTGTTCCAAGATCAGATGAGCAAGGACACATTCAGTCATGGCACATGGTGGAGGTGGTTGTACCAGGTGGATTGTAGTCGCCATGCTGGGGTCGATAATGTCTTGCCATAGATCCAGAACATCACTTTTCCAACTGGTGGGATCGGCACCAAGCCTGAGGGGTCGTGCTTCCCGACAGATGCTTTGTCGTTGATGATGAATATACCACGTATCAATGTACGCGATTTCACCTTCATCGCTGCATTCAATGAGGGCATCTCTGTCGAACCAAGTCCTCAAACGTTGGAGGTCTCCTTGATGAAAGTCCTGGGTAGGTGCGGCAGGTCGTCGTTCTGGCTGCGCTGCTCCAGGTAGATGCAGAGGTCTGCCTGTGGTAACATGATCAGGTGCAACCTTACATGTTTGCGGCTCCATTTGACGCAAGAATTGAGAGCAATCATGTCCCAGTCTTTGCATTGTCCGCTAGAATAGATAGGCATCGTCAGGGTCCTCTGTGATAGCTGCCTCTTCTGAACTTTCTCCTTGTCGTAGTTCAGCGTCGGAAAGGCATGTCGCTGAGCTCTCCATCTCCCCGACAAAGAGTCTGACATAATCGCCATCTGCAATGTGCAAGCGAGCGGTGTTGTGCTCCTCGATAAGAACGTTGTTTTGCCATACATGACAGGGCGAATCTTGTCGGTCACAGAGTTCTCCAAGGCCAAGTTCTGTAAGCAGTCCAGCTCTCGTGAGGACATGTGGTATCCAAGTTGGAAATCTTCGAAATGGTGAAGTTTGAACATCTTGCGGAACATGTAATTCTCGGTCAACCAGAATCAGCCGTACAAATGGTGTGGGTCTGAATTCTGTCGACTTCTGGAGAAGCATGCAATGTAAGTTGACCGGACCATAGTCTGGCGGTTTGTGATGTACCGCCACAACTCTAAGAATGTCCCTTCTTGCTATATTGACAGCTGCTGCAATCTGGCTGAAAAGAGCATCAGGATCACTCCAAGGGAGTTGTGCAGACGTGGACAGGCCGTCCATGGTGAAGATGACCGTCTGTCTCCAGTCCAGTCCAATGTCGGTCGAGGAGATCGTCTCTGGTGAGGTCGATGTCGACGATACTTCAATAGGAGCACGTCTAGAAGGTCTGGATGGTCTGGTCGGCCGTCTGCTCATGAAAGAGATGGTATCTTCTGGGTCCTGATCATGTCCCATCGCTTCTGTGTGTGTGGGTAGTGGTCGCTCTTCTTCGGGCTGACCTTCAGGAGCTTCAGGTGGATCCCATCTGTTTCCTTGCCTTCGTTGTCGCTGTTGCTGAATTCTTCGACAGAGATTTTGTTCTGCTTCCTCTATGGAGAGAGTAGATGGTATGCTGATGTACAGACTCATTCCATGAAAGATGGCAATGTCCTGACCGTCTGGTAGGAGCTGGTGACCAGTGTGAACTGTGCATTGTCCAGCTCCTTGTTGTTCACGATGTAGACAGATGTGGTCCAAAACCGCCAGTTGTCGGACTCCTGCGTGAGTGAGGAAGAGTTCTGTCGAATGGGCTGAGTGTCGGAAAGTGGTCACAGGATCCATGATGTGCACGGCAGTGATAAGGCACGCTGCTCTGTCTGGGCGAAGGTGTTGGTGCACAATGACCGTGGCCACTGTTCCTCTGAATGGGATATGTGGTGGTTCAGGACGCACTATGACAATGTCCAAGGGTGCCTGATTGTCCACCATCCCCTCCCATATGAACCGCACATCAGCTTCCCATTCTTGAAATTCTTGGTCAAATCGCAAGATTCTTGGCTCATCATGGAATCTGTGCGTCTCATGATTGATGTAGAAAGAACTGACCATAATGACAGGTCCGTCATCATTGTCATCATCCACTCCCTCTTCTTCTAGCAATTGAAGGATGCTTTGTCCCCAAGGTGGCATCCGTGCTTCTCCTTGGGCATTTCCTTGTTGTTCAGCTTCAAAATTGGTGGCAGAACCAATATTCGGGAACAAATTGGCTGCCTCGACTGGGATGTCAGAACTGTCACTTGTGGCATGTTCCTGGAAGGAATTCTCACCATGTGGGTGGTCCTCTGTCGTGCATTGAGTCATAGGGGAATATTCACCTCCTCTGAGCAGACCTGCACTCCAGGGCATGATTCCTGCGCCAATACAAGAGTCGGGAACGGTGATCTTGTACATGGTGAGCTCGTCGGCCAGTCCCATCAGAACGTCAACGTCAGAAGCAAAACCCAAGCTTCGACGAGATGATGAAGAGCTGGATGTGGCAGTATAGGATTTTGTGTCACCGAAAATGCCATTGTAGGAGCCCAAGTCAAGTGCCAGGGAGCGCGCATTCTCAATGGCGGCGTACTCATTGATGAAGTTGTGCTCCTCGACAATGCTGTGGGACCATTTGAGAACCGCAACATGGCCTTCAATGGCATATCTGTCTACTGGCAGCGGCTTCTGGCCGGCATACTTTGTAGTCATGCTCAACCAGCCTTACCAAAAGACTGCAAGGATGCGTTGCCAGGCTCCATAGTTTGATCTTCTTCTTTGGGCGGCATAGTGCGTTGTCTTTTGGCCGCTTGATTTTCTTCTGCAATCATTGCCTCTGCTTCTTGATGAAGAGATTGGAGGGAGGTTGCCAGGCCTTCCATCGTCTCTGTGATCTTGGCAGAGGCTTGTATGGCTGCTGTCGTTTCTGGGTCCTCTGTCTCGTCGTCTGACGTGATGTGTTGCACATCTCCGGCACCCAGCTTTGCTTGTTTGCAGGTCTCCAAGTCCTTCTTGGCAGTCAGCAATCATTCCTTGTGAGTCATCACTTGCTCCTGCAACTTCTTTTCCTGCTCCATGAATTGTGTAGCGTATGTCTGCCAAAGTTGCACGGCATCTGACAGAAACTTTTTCCACATCGCATGATGTTGACTTCGAGCTAAAACCGCATCGTCGTAGTTCTGTCTGGCTGTGTCCAGGGCTGTCACGGCTGCATGGAGATCGGTCGAAGTCTGTTGTCCGAACTTGGTGAGCACCTTTTGAATCTTCTGCTGCATGTCCTCCGGTAACTCTGCCTGCCTTCCCCTCATCATGGACATCAAGCCTCTGACTTCTGCATCGGCAGCGTTGCTGGATGGAGCTGAGGGCGCACTCATCTTCGGCATCGCTGGAGCTGGCATCGTTGGCATCGTTGGCGCAAAGGCGCCACTCATATTGGGCGGATGTCCTGGCATGGGCATGGGCATCTTCGCCATGTTTTGGGTCGGTGGCGGAGGCAGCGGGGGCATGCTGGCCTGCATCGGCGGCATGGGAAATGGCATAACTTGTTGGGGATACATCGCAGGCACCTGAGGCATTGTGCCCATGTAGGCCTGAGGGGCCATGGGCGGCATCATCATTTGAGGTGCTTGTTGCATCAATGGTGGTTGCTCCTGCTTTGGCGTCTTGTTTCCCTTGGCGCTCTTTGGTCTCTGTCGTTGCCTCGGTGAGGGTGTACGTCCCCGTGGGTTCGATGAGTTCCAATGAGCTTGCCAGTCTTGCTGCTGTTGCCACGGCGAGTTGTAATGCTGGCCTTGGTCCTGATGCGATGTCTGCTTCGAGCCATGCACATAGGACTGGTCGATTACATTTTGCCATGGCTGTTGGCAGTTGGTGCAGTAGAGAGCATTGTGCTTCCTCAGCTGCCTGCATCCTCTGCATTTCCATGGCGCTCTTTCCGTTGACGCCATTGCTACTGCTATCCTGCGAAGGAAATGGGCGTCCTTCGAATGATGTCCTCCAAGAATCTGTGATATGCGTTTCAGCTTGGTCAGCGTGAGCGGGAAAATTCCCTTCCGATGTAGGAACCAGGCTCTCCGGGCCGCAGCTCTGCGTCTCCTCCAGAGACGACGCTGGGTCGCAGTCGCCGTTGGGAACCAAAGTCCACAAAGGGAGCAGCACACTCTCGATCACAAGGAAGATCACAAAGAGGATGTAGCGCAAAAAGACCATGTAAGTGTCAAACGCAGTCAGGACAATGTCAAAATAGGGTAGGACCAAGTCAAACTTTCCCTAAAAGATGCACAGCCCGACAACGAAGACCTCGTAGGTGCAAGTGCAGAGCCCGAGCTTCGTCAAGGTGTGCACAAGACCGAGCGCTGAGGTGATGCAAGTTGGTCAATCTTGCAGAGCACTGCTAAGGCCAAACACCACAATGGCCCGCGGGTTTACAGCTAACCCGCTAAGGTTACACGGCGTGGGAAACTGTAAGCCGAAACCTTTTTAGATATATATATATATATATGTATATATATAATATAGTTATATACATACAGTTGTACTATACCAGTAGTACCGCACAAGGTGGTCGCGGAAGTTTCAAACATACGAAACTTATGGGAGAGGTGAATTGTTGTGATGCATGGATGGCAGAGCGACCCAACTGATGGGCCGAAAGGTGGTTCAGGCTGTGCGTCGCTCTCTCTCTCTCTCTCTCTAAACTCTCTCTGTCACCTTCTCTCGGTGTGTCTCTGCCTGTCCCTCTGTCTATCTATCTGTCTATCTATCTCTAGTGTAGTGTAGTGTAGTTGTGATTGTAATTGAAATCATTATTGTAGCTGTAGTTGTATATAGTGTAGCGCAGTGTAGCGCAGTGTAGCGCAGTGTAGCGCAGCGTAGCGCAGCGTAGCGCAGCGTAGCGCAGTGTAGCGCAGTGTAGCGCAGTGTAGCGCAGTGTAGCGCAGTGTAGCGCAGTGTAGCGCAGTGTAGCGCAGTGTAGCGCAGTGTAGCGCAGTGTAGCGCAGTGTAGCGCAGTGTA
>Ga0126342_10012332_pt1 | contig 15245 bp, 15 predicted proteins | sample Cyp1metagenome_FD_92528 | JGI IMG/M metagenome (GOLD analysis project Ga0126342, IMG submission 92528) | Coral microbial communities from Lord Howe Island, Old Settlement Bay, Australia - Cyphastrea 1 metagenome | ecosystem: Host-associated > Invertebrates > Cnidaria > Coral ...
ACTCCACACTCCACACTTTACACTCCACACTCTACACTTTCCACTCCACACTGCAGACTGGTAACAGGGGAAATATGAACAAGACTGTTCAAATAAACTATTGCAGAAAAGTGTTGTGCGTCAGTGCATATCCATGTGTTTTGACATCTGTGCCATTAACATACGTGTGAGCATTCGGGTTCGTGGGCTTCATCTTGTTTTTCGGATTTATCGATATATATATATATATTTATATTATTCTACATGTTGAATGATTTTGACACATCCTATCACTGAATTGGTGAACACGCGAATTGTTCACCCAAAGGGAGCATGGATTCTTGTCCGTAATCATAGATTATGGATGGTCGTCAGGGGATTTTTGCAAAGTTTCCCTTGTGGGACTTTAGGATCGCTCATCCGATTATCGTGCCCTTTCCATTGCTTGAGACTCCAGAAGTTCATGTCTGGTTAGCGTCAAAGGTTTCCCATCAAAATGGCGTTTCAAACATGACCCATCAATACCCATCAACCATCATCAACCATCATGAACCATCATCAACCATCATCAACCATCATCAACTACCATCAACCATCATTGAACCACCATTTCCCATGACATGAGACATGACACATTAAGTAGCATTAACCATCATTTCTGACCAAGAGCCCTGTGTCTTGTTGGCTCATTGGTCCCCACCTTGGAGTGTAAGAAGTCTGCCAGCATCTGCTGCGCCACAGTGCATTGACCTATGAAAAACTCTCCGCAGCTGGTGTCATCAAACATGGCTGGGGAATCTCCCATAAACTGGTGGTTTAATCATGTTTCATCATATATAAATGTGAAAATTTGGAGGATTTTCCATTGCTATGATGCTATGTTTGATTACCAGGGTAGCTGTTATTTTTCTGCATGGAGCCGTCAACCGAAGCACGACGAAAACACAAATTTGATTACAACTACGTATGGTTCTAAGGTTCTCCTACTAAACGAGTGGGGATCAAATGGCCACTCACATTGATTTCAGTAGCTATTAAAAATGGTGATTCATAGCTATGCTAGTTACCAGAGGGTATCATCATATCATATCACATCTATGTTTTCCATAAGTTGTATGGCACCTCCCTAGATTTACACAGTTTCTGCTGCTCCTTTGCAGCCAAGGGCGCTGCAAGTGCCAACCATCACCACGTGGCAGGCGTCTTTTGGCCCCTCCGCTGGTGTTGTCCACACCTGTTTGCTCAGCGTTCCCACCGTTCGGAACAAAGGTCGGTACGTGTAAATGTCCTCATTGTTCACATCACCCAACTATTGGGGATATACCCTCTGGCTATTTAACATAGCCATGGAACATGGCCCATTTGTAGAGGTTTACCTATTAAAAATGGTATTTTTCCATGGCTATGTTAAATAACCAGATGGTAATCTCCAACAAATCCTTTTTTTCAAGTGATGCTGAAAATCCCTCAAACAGGACAGCTGACCGACACCTGAGGAAAAAATGATACACCGACCATTAGAACAATGGAAATGCATTGCCCCGAACCAAACAATAATTCAGAATCATTCCACATCACTAATCATTGAAAGGAATAGGGATATACTGAACTGGGCTATCAGGCAATTGTATATTGATTAAATCTAATGGAAGCAATGAATTGATGGAGACTAAGGAAAGCGGATGGCCTTCAATCGTTTTAACATATTTTAACCATCCATTATTTATGCAGATAAAAGTGGTATTATGATGACTAGTTCTGAGAGATGGTGGCACCCAGACAATGGATGCGTCATGCCATGCGTCATACTCACCATGACCATGCCGATGGACCATGCCCCCTGGGTCCCACGTTGTTGAAAACCAAAGAACCACTTGACCGGTTGATACCAGTTAGAATTTGATAGAATTTGAACAAACAAATGGGTCTAAACAATCAGCTGGAAACACACCACTTCCATGTCACTTGAAAAAGGTGCGGGAACATCAAAAAACATCAGCAGGAACACAGCAGTCTGGATTGTTGGGATGCCACCGAGTTATGTTTGTTGGTTGATAACCCCCAATGATGACAGATACACATAATATATGATTATATATATATATGTGTCATGTATGTTATGATTAATATCTACTATAAAGCCCTAGTTCTCGAAGCTATAAACCGACTTGCCATATTGAAGGTTTATCCAACGTCCAAGCGTCATTGCAGCCCGACTTCGCACTCAATTCCTTCAGTGTTGATTCGTCCACCACAGAAATATCATCGGCGGCAGCACCTGCCGGGTTGTTCCATACATGGAGCGTACGGGAATGCCAAGGAAAACATATTGGATGGGCGACATGCATCGACGTAGCACCATGACACTACAACATCTTAAAGCAGGTTGGGGCCTCTGCGAGATAAGAATGAACCGCACGAATCCGCATAATTAGGAGGAACATGCGCATCCGTGCATTGTTCCACAGCTCAAAGAATGACAAGCAAAGCTACCCTCTGGTAAACTAACATAGCTATGGAAAATCACCATTTTCAATGGGAAAATCCACTATAAATGGTGATTTTCAATAGCTATGTTAAATTACCAGAGGGTACTTGCTGGTTCACCCCAGTCAGTGGGTCATAACCTCCAGCAAAGTTCAACTGGACCATGTGAAATGGAACCAGGGACGAGGTCCAATATTTCATCATCATCCCGTTGCTGGTGATAAACCCTTATGATACGACATGAAATTCCTAATGCTGTTGGCTAAAGGAAGTTAAATCCCATTCATCCCCCATTATCTCACCATTCATTCCCCACAGCAGTTATGGCCCTATAGCCACTTAGAAATGATATTATAATATTACAACTCCTCTATAAGTAAGCTTAAGGTATAGTAAGGTTATATATCATGAAACAATCCCAGTGTAACCGAGTAAAGGGCTATAACTGCATTCAATCCCGGATGCTTAAATTTAGTTCAGTCCCATTCACCTCCATCTCAGCATTCCCCACACTTATAGTATAATAAATCCTCTATAACTAAGGTATCCTAAGGTATACTAAGGCTGGTTGGTGGTTTCAACCCCTCTGAAAAATATGAAAGTCAGATCGGATCATCATCCCAACTATTGGGATAAAAAAATGTTCCAAACCACCAATCAGACTAGGAAATATTGGGTTCATTTGCTTTTGTTTAAACACTTTTTTAACGGTATAGATGTATAGTTGAGCCATGTTGAGCCCCAATACCAGAAGGTTTGTTTTCCTAAGGCCAATTTTAGGCTTGTCTTTCTTCGTTGATTCGTGGAAACTCCGCACGGTGTACCTCGCGGCAGCAGCACGTGCAGATGCATCTCATCGGCCCGCGCCGAGGCAGCGCGCGCCTGCGACAGCTGCCAGCTGGGGGAGGACCTGAGGCGGCCGACAGCTGGCGATTCAGCGAGCTGGAGATCGGGTTCCAATATGGTATTTTTAATGGATACCGGTCCATATTACCATATATACATATATGTTAATAATGGAACAAGATGGTATTTTTATGAAACTATGGTAACTATGGAATGGGGTCCTAATCTAGTTACAGTACCCATAGTTACTGGAACAAAAAGGAACATTCATTAAATATTTTTCGGGGGTCCATAGGTACTATATGGATATCTATGGATAGGAAATCCACAGTTCTTGGTATGGAGAATCGGAAACCCACTGTTATGTTGAATGGGAAAGCCATCCGTGAAGATAATTGGAATATGTATGCATTGATGTATCTGGATCTGGTGGTATCGTGGTGTGACATCATGGCATACCATGGCACTGCAGTTAGGTACGTGTCAGGTACTGGTATCTTGACGGTGCTGCATGTTAAACCTGAAACAATCGGCTTGCGGGCCATACCTTACTTGGAAGCCAACAATCATTACACAATAGGATATAATTTGCTGCCATTCGAAGCACTGATAGCAAGAACAACCAAAACAAAATGGTTGGGAGACTCTCTACTAACATCTATACTAAAGTCTACCGACTATATCCACTAACATCGGCTATGTGATTGGTCCAAATTATGCCCAATCCATGCCCAACCTAGCCCCCCCAGCCGTCCCTCCTCCACCCCCGCTCAGAAAACAAGCTGAATGAACAACCCTTGGAGAGCTCCGCGGCTGGGGGGAGCCATCGACAGCCGTTGCGAAGCTTGAATAAAACTTACAATCTAAACATATCTATAAACTTTATCAAAACATATCAAATTCCCGTTGTTTTTGGTTGACACCTCCGCAGCCTCCGCATATCCACCCTTCGATAACACTGCAAATGGAAGAAATCCTGCTTCATTGAGTCGTTTTGCCCCAAATAAAGTGACTGAGAGGGTGCAGCATTTCTCCGCATCAACAGTTTCATCTTGTTGGGACCCACGTACCCAACACCCCTAAACTCAAAGTCAAGCACTCAAATGGGCGTTCTGATACGCCTAGATGTGACCGCGAAGTATTCGAAGAATTGGCTTTCGATACTTGAGGATCTTCCATGTCTGACAGTTCTCCCGTCAGATTTTGCCTTGAGGGTTGCAGGGAAACATGCAAAAAAACCGAAGCCCTAAAAAAGAAATGATCCAAATTGATATGTACCTCCCTTAATATATTAAATATATTATGTCGATTTACTTCCCACTTAATGTCCACTTAGTTCGTCGATTTCCTCGCTAGCCATGTTTGATGACACCGAAGGGTAATCGTTGAACGTCCAAAAGTATGGAAGCCCATACAACACTCATGTTGAGGGATCAGCATCTTCAATGCCCTTTGGGTAGAGAACATGGCAGCTTTAGATGTCAAAGTTCTAACCCAACCAACGCCTTTGACTTATCCACTTATGAGATCTTCTGAGCAGCTTTTCTACCGTGGCAGCTGTTAAACTGTTTGCTGAGAAGTACAAACACATGACATTTGGGTTTGAATGAATGAATCAATCAACATTGTCTACGCAAAGCCGATGTTCACACTTCCGAATCACTGCTTAATTCTTTGACAAGAACTTCAATTGTGGAATGGTGTGTATATATATATACATACATACGACATACACATGCATATATAGGAAGGTATATAATAGATTATAATAGTACAGTGTATATATAAAAACAAAACATATACATACTATATTGAACATCTAGACAACATGTCTTTTACATAGACACTGTAGTTTGTACACATATATCCACAACTCAATGGCGTCTGGATCGTCTGTTGATCCGTCCCACATCCGTTCCTTAGTCGCTGCAGGTTCCATCGGGACCAAGCAGCAATTTGGCCTGTTGCAGCACCAAGCGGCATTGGGAAGCGCTTTAGATTTCCAGAGTTTCTGAAGATAATGCGGGCGTGCCCGAAAATAGTGAATGCCCTCAAAACAAACATGTACATCCTCAATTATTGATATGATAATCCTAATTTTTTTGTGTTGGGTTTCAACTAAGATTCGCCCAACTAATATTGGAACATGTCAAACATGAAGATTGGAAGACTACTGTTCAAACTAGAATGGCTAATTTCAAGGGTCTTACAGGATTCTGCGTTACATTGTTGGATAGTAAATCCACATGTTTTCGGGCATATTGACTAGATTGTCCTCCAAAATGGTGCAATGTGTAGCTGCCTGTAGCAAGGAAATATCAACCCACCCTGATAACCTGTAGCAGGTTGCAATGTGGCAAACCGACAAAAAAAACAGGTCTCTTTTTGTTTGGCATATTATGGTAATTGATCATGACATTATCACCATGAAAATCACAATTCTTGATCATTCTTGTGGATCTACGTGTAGATGTATGTTGCTAAAAGAACCATTTCCCCTGCAGACCTAGAACTCTCCAATTCCTGGATCATCCATAAGGGTTGGTGTATCTAGACCTTCATGGATCAAGAGAATTCTGCTGGTCAAATCCGACAACCTGCGGCTCCACCGTGCCGTCGAGCCGCAACTGCTCCTCGCTCACCGAAAGCAGCAGCTCCGAACCGTGGGGGCTGGGTGTGGCCGGAGGTGGCGCAGGTGGCACCGGCCGCGGGCGACGGAGTTCTTCCTCCATGCCTCGACGATAAAATGGGTGAAAATGGGGAGCCTGGGCCTCGCCGATCTGGCTGAAATCAGATGATTTTTGGGGGATTTCCCGATTTCCCCTTTTAAAAACAATCATTTATAGTGAGGTGGTCGTGAGACGATGATTATCACGTGGATTGGATGGTGGTTTCAAACCAAAGAATAGCAAGTACAGTATCTGTTCATGATGGCTCAAACTACTTGATTAGTGGGCCATGTTTTTGGCTACAAGACCCTGTTAAGTTCCGCAGGTACGGAAACTTGTAAGCATCCCAACAAACAAGAAACATGTATAACAAGAGCATCCCAAGATCTACATCAAATCCATTCGGGTGTGTCTGGAAATAGGGAATACCACGCTAAATGATCAGAAATGGCCACTTTTATAGCCACTGAAATATATGAAAATATCAATTTTCCTATTTTCCCCAGTACCCGGTGACCGCGCCTGCCAGAAAACTCATGGTGGGCAGAATGCTGGGCATCCTCTGCTGTCCCGGTTCCGGTTCCGGTTCCTGGAGGTCTCCAACAGGTGATTTAACGTAGCGAACTGGAGAATCACCTTTTTTTAAAGGCAAATCATCAAACAACAACATCTATTTCTATGGGCCATGTTCCATTGCTATGTTCAATAACCAAAGGGTATACAACATATATTTATGTAAATATGAAATGATAGAAACACATATGCACAGCCTAAACTAAACCATGATACGAATATCATATCCTAATCATAGAAGAGTACGGAATAACATAGTATGATAGAATATATAGTGATACATGCTATAAAACATGTATGATATATGTACCATACATTCACAGATATGTATGATACATGTATCCTACATGCATCATATGTGGAATATGATATATGCATGGTAATACCATACGCACAATGCACTATCATATTTTCATACATACACGTATGTATATATATATACACGTATATATCATATAATAGAGTGCTAACAAAAAACATGAGTCATGCTTTATCTCATGAGAGCCTGAACATCGACTTTGACCCTGGACCCCGGGAACCCCGGGACTGATGGGGTGGAATCACCTCTGACCCGGATTGTTTTCCATACCAACTATAGATTGGACTCAATGGAATCACGGCCCATATGTTTCCATATCTTCCCAATATTCCCGGAAAAAAACAATATTCAGAAATCTATCTACCTATCTAGTCAATATTCCAATATATTCCCATCTACCCTCTGGTAATCAAAGGTGGCATTTTTGGAAATCCAACATTTACAGAATTTATATGTTAAATGAATGGATTCCAGCCACCTTTGACGCCGAGCCCCATGGGGGTACCCTACCCCCAAATCATCTCATAGGATGTCATCCACCGGATCCTATCGCAACGCCCAGCGGCCACACGAAGACCCGACAGGATGGAGGGATCGTTCAGGGACTGCCTGGCGCTGCGAGGTGTGACTTGTTTTTTGGCGTCTCTTTGTGGGGATAAGCAACACTTCACCAATTAAAGCCGTAGAAACCAGCATTTTCTATGGCAAATTGTTATACAGTCCATAAATGGTGTGACAACTTATCACTGGTAAAAGGGCCATAAGTGTAAATAAATGATGATTTAACATGATGTAACCAGATGTAATTTGTGGATATAGTATACAGGTCGGGATAAGGGGAAATGATTGATGGGTACAAATATGGGATATATATATATATATACATACATGCTAGTAACCAGTCGTTGGGTGTGTCTTAGAATCTTGTACAGCCACAGATAGCCCCATGTTGACAAATCCATAGCACCGCAGCACAACACTCGGGATCAACGGGTGTGGGCAAGCCTGGCTGCCATAAACAACTACCATAACTGGGAATGGCCTATAGAAGCCATATCTATAGTTGGGAATCGGAATGGTTTATGGCAGTGTAGTTTTCAAAACATGAATGAAGTTGCAAAACGTGTTGAGTCTTGTCCAAGACATTCCAAGAGAAAAAAGTCTAGAGACCCAGAGTTCCTTGTCCATACTGGGTTATACCACGAGTGTCATATAGATATGTAAATATATATATATATGGAATATCACCACTTATATATATATGTAAAAATATTATATGGGATTATATGATGGGTTATATATGGATCATAAACCACTAACTAAGTAGAATTTGGCATCCAATAATCTTGTAATATGCTCCAAGCGGCAATGGTGCGGGTGGCGCCACTAAAGCTTCAAAGTCGCTGCCTCGGGGCAACTGCAAAGGCCGGGGCTCACCAGTTTGAACCTGTGCAAAAATACGATCCCCTGTGTGTATATATATATACATACATACCGTGTATGCAATATGTACAAGTATACATATATATATACTGTGTAGTATATATATATATACACATAGTGGGCAGGCAACCTACCAAAAAGAAGCTGGGCCATCACATTGGTGAGGCATTGCAAAACATCAAGTTAAGTTTTGTTGTAGCCTTGTCAATCAAAGCTTGGCGGTTGAAAGTTCAATCGGATTTTTGTAAACATTGATCCAGTTGGATAGTGTTGGATGGCATTTTTTTCATAGGAAACCACCATTTCTTTTTTCGTCAAGTCATCGAACTAAGTGGGTCAGTTTCAATAGCTATGTTAAATTGCCAGTGGTTACATGGAAAAAAAAACAATAATTCACTAAATTGCCAGAAGAGAAGGCCATTCTGGGATAGTTACCCCAACCCAATTCCCATCATTCCAGTTCCCTCACATTGAAGTCCTTACCTTGCAGGATATTTCATGGGATAAATTACCAGCATAGCTGGTTGCATATTCCAATATATCCCAATTGACATCCATTTAAAACTGAGTCTTAACACATCTACTTTTCTATCCCACTTACTTGGCCACTTACATAAGCCGCAAATTATATACAATTTTATCAATACAATAGGTATGCAAAATTTATCCATTATAGATAACTTACCAATCAAAAAATACAGATTCTCCATAGCTATGCTATATGGAGGCTTCCCAAAGTGGGGCTACCCAACAAAAATGGATGGTTTTAATATTGGAAATCCCAATCTAAAATGCATGATTTAGGGGTACCCCTATTTTCAGGAAACCTCAATATCAGAACCAACAAAAATATCCCGAAGGATCTGGCATGACTTCATATGTACCCTCTGGTAAACTAACATAACTATGGAAAGATCCACCATTTTTAATGGGAAAATCCACTATAAATGGCCATTTTCAATAGCTATGTTAAATTACCAGAGGGTATAGGTATATATAAGCCATTATAAGCCACTTCCTAGCCACTTTTTGGTCACTCCTCTAGGCCACCGCGCAGACCGTCGAATCCGAGGGAATCCCCACGGCAGAGGGCATGCCCAGGACGGCAGCCGTTGTTGTTGGAGGCAACATGATCACATCCTGGCGCGGAAAGCGGGGGTGGTGAATGGTTAATGGATGTTAATGGTGAACTATCTATATTTATATATCTATTTTCACCATTATATAACTATCTATAATCGGGGAAGAATGGTGAGTGAAAATAGATAGAGAGTTAATAATGGTGAATTGTGGTTGGTTCATAATGCTTAGTACCCTGCTGATAAGCTGATAATGAATAATATATTCATAAGCTATCCAAATTATCAGAAAATTAAGAGTCACAGTAATCAGGCTGCTTAATATCATTCCCTATGGATCCAAGAATTTCTTCTGACGGAGTTTTTTTCGGGGTATGATTTTGGGGCCTCTCCCTTCTCGTGAAGGACATGGATCCGTAGGGATTCGATCCTTCCTTGATGATGATTTCCTGGGAGAGGAAATCATAGCTCTGGGATAACCACCAAAACATTTTTTGGTAGATGTATATATATATATAAGAAACAACAAACCAGGATATCATAACATTTTTGAATATCATGACACGATCAAGAACAATGACATAAAAAAATGGTGGTACATAATAGCAAAATTGAAATCATCATCACAACAATAGGGTCATCAGTTTGTGATATAGTTGGCAAATAAATATACATAAATTGCCCAGACTCAAACGCTCTGTTGAGTATATGATGAAAAATCAGGAATGAACAATTCCACAAGCTATATGTATATATATATGTATATATATATGTACATATATGTGTGTACCTATCTAGCTAGCTATTTAGCTATCTGCCTAGCTATCTATCTACCTGCCCATCTACTTGCCTATTTCCCTACCTATCTACATATCACATATCTATCAAAAATCATCCAAATATTATTACATGTACATATGCATATATATGTTTATATATATATAAATATATGTATATACATATAAGTGTTGATGTTTGCAATATTTCATGATTGTATAGTATATATATTTATATATAATTATAAATAACTATATATATATATATATATGCAAGCTGTGAAAACAACTCGCATAGATTACTGTGATCATGGGGTTGATCATGATACCTCTGAGAACAGTACGGCATACATCCTGCTACAAGGGCCCCAATGAATGAATTGAAAAACCTGGATGATTGAAGGATCATCATCATCGCCCTGCAAGTGTTCAAGTGCCCATGAACATGACCCAGCCACACCTAGCCAAATCAACCAACTCTCAGTTTGATTGTGCACCGTGGTAGAGGAAAATGGAAAATGACGCATTCGTCGATCATTTAGCTTAGAAAACAAGGGATTTCCCTGCTGCTAGGATCTGAAAACCAGCCAAATGTTGAGGGTGAATAATAAAATTGATCTGGAACTTCATGTGTGACAAACCTAATGCCATAAATTTGCTACAAAACATACTCCATTTACCCAATGACTTGGAAAAACCAAAGAAATAAAAACACATTACTAGCCATACCAATACATACCTATATATATATATGTATGTATTTGTCTATCTATACATATATATATATATGTATGTATTTGTCTATCTATACATATATATATATATATATAGTATAGGAAAAATTATTCAGCCGCATGCCGACAACTACTTGGATTTGCACATTTTTTACCCCTATATTGCCGTCTGTATTTGGATATATATGTGGAGCATGCGTCCGTAACATTAAATTTTCCCACTGGATTCAAGTTTGTTTTTTTTTGTGAGTTGCAGCAACAATGCTAGCCATGTCCACATATGGTGCCATATGTTATTAAACAAAAAAACACCATTATATGTTGGTAATAACATATGGCATCATATGTGGGTATGAAATACAATTGTTCTGTTATTAAACATGTGGGTATGACACCAACACTATACAATTTGCATCAATGCATCAATCATGTCCTGTTGATAAAATAGACAGTCGGGTTTGGTACACCCATAGATCAACCAATGGAAAAGTTGGACACATCCCGTTGTATACCCATTGAATTACCTTTTTTTATTGCCATGATTTGTAGGATGTCCCGATTGTAAATATATATAATATATATATATACCCTCTGGTAATCAAATGTGACAGCGGAAAATAGTTTCCCAATTTATACTGTAGATGGATTTCCTGCTGTATACTGTAAATCCTGGATTTCAAGTGGATTTTCCAGCCTGCAACGTTTTATTAACGGACGGTAAATCCATTGCCATAGATATCCCGTGAATAATCATTAATGTCTCATGAGTCGTCCATGGATCTTCTATTAGCTCTTAAATTCCCGTGATCTCCCAATTACCCTCTGGTAAATTAACATAGACCCTGGCAGATAGGGGTCGGAAGAATAGTTTCCATTAAAACTAGGCTCTTTTCCGGGTCTATGTTAATTCGCCAGTCTACTATACCCTACGTATATCCCAATTACCCAATATTCAATGATATTCCCATGATATTCCAATAATATATCCCAATTATATCCCAATGATATATCCCAATTATATCCGAATGATATTCCCATGATATCCCAATGATATATCCCAAATATGTCCCAATGATTTTCCCATGATACCCCAATGATATATCCCAATTATATCCCAATGATATTCCCATGATATCCCAATGATATATCCCAATTATATCCCAATGATATTCCCATGAGATCCCAATGATATATCCCAATTACATCCCAATGATATATCCCAATTATATCCGAATGATATTCCCATGATATCCCAATGATATACCCCAATCATATCCGAATGATATATCCCAATTATATCCGAATGATATATCCCAAATATATCCCAATGATATCCCTATCATATCCCAATAGAAAATCATGTTTGTTCTATCCCAATGATATCCTAAATATATCACCACGTTTGTTCATGAACTTCTCATCTTCCTTGGATTTTTAGGGGCACCAGCGTCGCCTCATCGCCCGTCTGCCAACTGCGGGACTGAAGGTCTTGCAGCGTAAATCCTGGGATCATGTGATGAAATCCACAGATAATATGTGTATATATAATATACAATGATATGGGGTTTAAAGGCAAGTATATGTACTGTACATATATATATATATATATACATATGCAGTTTTATCCATATAGTTTTATATAATCCCATTTAGTGTATATAAAGGTTCCATGAACTATATATAATCCACATCATTCCATATAATCCATAAAGTAATTATGTTATATGAAAATTGTAATCGCATATTCTGGATTCTCATTATATATTAAAATAGTTCCATTGATGGGATATATAACGTAATATGTAATCCAAAAAAATATATATTGTACATTAATATATCAGCACATCCAATGTACTTTAATCCCATGTATAATAATCCCATAATTTAATAACAATCCACATGTCTTAATCCATTTAGTAAATAATGAGAATCCAACATACTAATACGATCCATACAATCCATATAATAGAATAATTCCATATCATAGATCCCATAAAAAAATCAATTTTTATATTTAAATTAATTATACCATAATCTACCATAGCTATTAAAAAAAAAATCCCAGAGACTCCATATCGATGCCTCCCACATGTTCGTTCTTTTCCAAGGATCTCTGTACCGGATCCAGCTGTAGCAGGCCCTGGCTCATCCCATGAATTGGTGGTTCATCTACTTACAATTGGTGGGAGAAGCCGCCAAGTAAAATGCGAGATTCACATACTGGTTGGTGGTATACCATGGTTGGTGGTTAATATACTGTTAATGATGGTTTATATATTGTTATTATATGGTTAATGATGGTTAATAATAATCTGGTTGGTGGTATACCTACCCCTCTGAAAAATGATGGAGTTCGTCAGTTGGGATGATGACATTCCCAACTGAATGGAAAATTAATCCAAATGTTCCAAACCACCAATCAGATATTCACGGAAACTCAATGGAAGATGGAAGATCAATGGGATATGACTGGGATATCATGGAATATTGATGGAAGGTTGGTTGATATCCGTTGGTGTCATCAACCGTGGCTAGCTGGAGAATCCTCGAACTAAATTGAGGTTTGTAGTGGGAAAATCATCGAACTAAATGGGTTTTGATTACAGGAGGGTACAAGATGGTACAAGATGTATATGAGTGGCGGACAAAATTACTTGCTACTCGCAATGGACATGGCCAAAGTGGTTGGTCCCCTATCCGTTGTGAAGGTTTGTACTTCCATGCTATGTGTAGAAATAAGGTATCCGTAAGTGGGTGGTCCCATCGGTTGTGAAGATTTTAACACAAATTTGAACATCGCAAGTCCACTCCTTACTACTTTAGTTTTCAGCTACTGTTATTTTTTCGGTTACTCATATCTTTTGTCAACTGTAATTTTGTAGGTTACTCATATCTTTTGTCATCCTGGAGAAGTTGACAATACGTAACTGTACCAAACTCCCCACTGAAATGGACATATCGAAATAAACATTCCATCAAGTCCATAGTCTTTCTACTTCGGGATGATTGTACGTACTTATGGTGAATGTGTAGGGAGTTCATCAATAAATTAAGAAACATGGGGTTTAGAACATTTGACAAGCACCATAGTGGGGCTATTATGGTAAATGTGACCAATAATATGATGACATATCCATAGTGGTATAATATGGCAAAATAAGTTTGTATACTAACTTTGCAATTACCAGAGGAACACCCGGTATATGTATAGTGGTACTGTGATTTAAATGGTGTCATGATATGATTATTTGTCTGATACACATACTACATAAATCACTAAACTGCAATCATTCATTCAAACAAATATAGGAATCATGTGATAGTGTACCTGCTTCGGGAGGGCACACTAAGTTTACATGCACATGTTTTGACACTTGTAGACTATCTTTCCTTCATTAATCAGCATTTAATAAACACAATATAAATTCATATCACATAATCATCAGTGAGACCTTGGTACACCAGAGATTCCATGATTTGAGATAGGCCCCCCTATGTCTTGCAAGTCTGACCCAGGATTGGACCACGAAGTTGGCCATGGCAAACCCAGGGCCAGGGGCTACAGTAGGGCTTCGCCATTGGAACATCCTCTGTGAGGCGTGTCGAAATCTACCATCCATGGGTAGTTCCTCTGAGGGGACCGTCTCTGATGTGCGGCGTCATCGGTCCCTGATTGATCTCGGACGCTCAAACATTTCATGGAGCCGTCGGGCCCACGAAAGCCGCTTGAAAGGCTGGTTGAGTACAAAATCCAACGGAGTCCAATCATTTGTGGCGATTTCCCCTATGAAAAACTTGCCATTTTGGAAGATTTTCTCAGCAACAAAAAGATTGGGCTGCGGAAATCTAAAACCACTCCTTTTCAGGTCATTTAGAGGAGCCATTGGTCAATCAATTAAACATGATTTAACCTGATTTAAGATGATTTAACTTAAACATACTTAGGATACCCAGATACCCCAAATGAATTGTGGCATAGAACGTGCTGAGATTGTCATTACCAAGGCTGGCACCATGGCCCGCCTTCAAAATCAGTCGTGCAGCTTCGCTTGAAATCTTACAAACTGCATCGTCCAAGGCAAACTGCGACCTGGACAGCTGGGAAGCGACATGTCAACTCTATGAGGTGCCCCAATATCTGTTGGCTGGTAGACATGTGTATATATAAATATATACAAATAAATAAAAAAAACATAAATAAATAAACAAATAAATAAATATGCTACCCCCCCTGAAAAGTCTACCTTTTTTGTGAGTTTGGAAGGGTCTCAAGATTCCAGCTGTACTAGAGTGGTGATAATATTTTGTCATCAGTCCACACATGGAAAATTCTGAAGTCA
>Ga0126342_10012333_pt1 | contig 15244 bp, 14 predicted proteins | sample Cyp1metagenome_FD_92528 | JGI IMG/M metagenome (GOLD analysis project Ga0126342, IMG submission 92528) | Coral microbial communities from Lord Howe Island, Old Settlement Bay, Australia - Cyphastrea 1 metagenome | ecosystem: Host-associated > Invertebrates > Cnidaria > Coral ...
CTTAGGTAGCATGATTCATGTTCATGTACCGCAGCCCTTTTTGGTTTACCTTTGAAGCAGAGCGCTGAAAAGAAAAGGTGCGCTGGGCTGCATCGAACTAGCGAGCCCAAATTTCCGTTGCATTTAGATCGTATTTCATCCCATTATATCTCCCTATATCCCCATTCAACAACTATGCATGTTTTTTTTTCCACCATGATAGCCAACTAATGCTTGGTTATATCCTCATTACATATATCCTCATTATATTTCATTATTTTCCCAGTATATATCATGTTTTTGACCCATATGAAATTTGTTGGTTATATCCCACTGCATCATATTATCTCCCATTATCTGCCCATTCAACCACTATATTCGTGGTTTGAAGCACCATAGTGACAAAAATCGGCAAGTCAGCCGATTTCTTGTTTATGTTCCTACAATGTGATGTACCATCCAAAATATGGTGCGTATAAACATAACATAATAGGGACTATTTTTGTATATATTGAGAAGTAATGGTTATACATACCAAGGACTATGGGGATAGAATGTTATGTATATATACATTGTTTTTTTATACATGTACATATATATATATTACATACCAACAACGGACTATGGATACAATGGTTACATATAATGATTCAACCACTATTTAATGGTTATAATATATTCAAATGATTCAACCACTATGGTTATATATATATGGTTATATATGTTATATATGTTATATATATCCCATCCCTTCCTTCGAGGCCATTTGGACTCAGATGGACTCCCTGGACGAGGCCTCGGCCGCCGAGCGCCTCGTGGTGCTGTCCGCGGAAGCTGCGGCGCAGGACGGGAAGTTGATGGACTGGGGACGTTGACCATTGAGGTTCATGGAAATTTAACCATCAAACATATTCAAAAAAGGTGGGTTTTACCGTGAAAATGGTGGTTTTACCTTGAAAAATGGTGGTTTTGCTGTGAAAAATGATGGTTTTATTGAGAAAAAATGGTGATTTTACCGGTGAAGAACGGTGGATTAAGCCTGACTGGTGATGGTTAACATGAAATCCCACTTTGGGGGTTGAATCCACTGTATCCCACCGTGGTTTTTCACATCAAGTGACATGTTTTCACATCAAGGAATTCATCACATGGGGGTCAAAACCTATGGCCATACTTGGGGGAATCAACATCCAGTTATACCAGCTATTAAGGCAATATCCAAGGTTAAACCTAGGTATCCATCATTCCATTAATATCCTTTTAACGCCATTAACCATCCCCTGTGTTTCAGGGTTCCTCATAGCCACTTCGAATCAGGAGAGCGCTGGCAGTCTCTCGCGGCAGTTGGGCCGGGCCAACCGTTTTTTCGGTGACGGCGACGTCAAGTCGAAGGAGGAACGGGGAGTCTTCTTGGCCACTTGGCTGCAAGGTTTGCTGGGTTATCCATGGTTTATCATCATTTTTGCCATGAGAATTATTGAGGATGGCCATTTCATTGGGCATTTCTATGAGAGATTCTTGTGATGCAGTTTCAATCGTAAGATGAAATGTTATGTTATTTTTTGATGTTTTGTGATTATACGCACTGCTACTCATTTGTAATCCCTATGATTTAGGGATTTTCCACCCCACTGAGTAAGATTGGCCTTGAGACACGGGCAGCAAATTGCACGATGGACACGTTTAGCAGCAGTGGTGGGGATAACCGAACAGGTGAGAGGAACAGGGGAGGATCCATGGATTGTTTTGTTCCTGCTTTCCAAGTTGTTGTATTTTTGTTGTCAAATGGCTTCGTTGAAGTAAGTCTGGATAAATCATTCACCTTGTTTGTCATCATGGATCATTGACAATTTTCTGGTTTTGGTCAATTTCCTCTTGGATTCCTCCGGAACACACTACTACATAGCGCTTCCATTGCACAGGACAACAATATTGGACACGAATGGACAGTTTGGAAGATATTATATAGAAGATTTAGAAGCAAGTCCCTGCAATTGATTTGGGGATGTGGTTCTTCTCCATCACTCTGCCATAGGATTGTTGCACTCTCTACCTGGATCACAGCAACTTGGCGTTGCAGTTGGTTTTGGTTCGTGATCTCCCAACGTTGGAACAAAAACCGGGGCCCTCGTAATGTGTTCCGTGACTATTTAGATCCCCTACTACGTTACACTACACTACATGATTATAGATTAGAGATTCCTTTTTGATTTTGATTATGTCCATTTCATCCAATTCTTTCACCTGGCATGAATACTACATAATATACGTTGCAGCAATTTGCAGAACACAGAAATTGGGGGCTCAAATCCTGCGAGCCGGTCGAGTTTTCACCTCCATCTTGGGGCTTACAGGTTTTTAAAAATGGGGTATACCTCCTTAATTTATAGCCATTTAGAAGGGAAAATGATGATTCACCAGGAAATAGGGCTACTGTGATTTTCAGACAAACCCATGTACCCTCTGGTTATTTAACATAGCCATGGAAAATAGCCCATAGAAATAGATGATTTTCCCAGCTAGAAACCTCCATTTATGGTTGGGATTTTCCATGGCTATGTTAGTCATAACCAGATGGTATTGTTTCTTGTCAGGCATGGGATGATGGTCCCCCAGCACCCGGCATCTTCTCAGGTGAAGAGCAGATCTCGCAGTGGCGTGATACTTGCGCCACTGGGCGGTTGGGTCGGGGTTGGAGGCGATTGGAGATTTGCCTGGAAAATCCAGGAGTTGGGTCAGATATTAATGGCCATGCAACAGGAACCGATTGATTGGAGGTACCTACCATATATTTTTGGCTTATTTTTCAGGCCTATGTAAGGGAATATCCCCACAAAATATGGTCTTATATGGTACGGTACCTCCATTTTAGGATCCTGAAATTCCCAGGAAAATCTGAACATGTCATGGTCATTTTGGTCCTGCGAACTTTGAGAACAACGGGGGTTCAATGGCTACTCCAAATTTGCCTATCAAACCTGGTCGGCCGGGACTACAGAAGACTTCTATTGATGTTGCGTCAACCCCCCCTATTTGTCTAAGTCTAAGGCTTTAAAAACATGATTTCCGTACATTTCCCTGAAACCAACCAAATCTCCAAAAAAACGCTGTTGAGTTGCACTTAAACCATCTTAAACCACTGAAAAAGACAAGATTCCCACCCAATCTCCCTTCAAGGAAAAAGTTGATGTTAAATCATTTTTTCGGCTATCAAACTATTTTTTTCCCTTTCCGATTCCCCATCGAATAAAATCTCTCCAAAAGCCTTTCCCAAGTCTCCCAACTTAGTGTCCCTAACCTGGTCTCCAGACTCTCTTCCCAAATCTCCGGAATCCCCCCAATAAGATCTCAAATTCATTCAAATTCCCTTGAAAAAAAAAAATCATTCCAAGCGAATCTCCCAAGATGTTCTGTCCAGGAATGGCTGTCCTCTCCCTTCACCACCAAATGGCTCCTCAGCGACGGAGACAGCGTTTCTGGCGTCGACAGCGGCGTTTCTGGGCGGCGGTGCTGGGAACGGCATTTGGCTTCGCTGCAACGGAGCGGCAGAGGCGTTTTTCAGGTGCGGTACCGTTTTCTGGAAAGGGAACGGGAAGTGAAAAATTGTCGAAATTTGCTGAAACAAGGGTGATTTTAGTTGATTTGTCTGTGGATTTTGAGTGGATGTTGAGAGTTGTTTCTTTTTTACCAATCAAAGATGGAAATGAATGAGGATTTTAACCTGCTCAAACGGTGATGTAGCGGTTTACCATCCCCCCAACTAGCAGCGTGACCCTGAGAATCACCACTTTTTAGGGGAATTGTAGTCTTCCAAATGCTAGTTTGAGACGGTCGTATGTTAGTTCGAGGGAAAGTAGAAAGTCAGCCAGAAATCAAAGATTCCAAGAGACAGCCTAATATTTATTTTATGATTATGGGCCATATATAGGTAAAGAATGGAGCTTAAATGAACTTGATCGAAAGATGTTATATATAAATGGATTTAATTAGATATAATTGGAGGGTTTTCCATTGCCAAGGTGTATGAGGCGTGTTGAATTCATCCTCCCAAAAATTAAGATCAGCAAAGAACATTTTGGTCCTCATATGTCATCTGTTATGGCAACTGCTCATGAGGAAACACACTCCACACGGAGTTTCTGGGGATGCAATTGCCGTATTAACGTGTGTCTTTCTTTGTCAAATAATGTACAACAAATCAATAAAGGAATAATTTGTACGAATGTAATATGGATTTTAATGGTATGTAGAATGTTAACATATCAAACCATGTAGATGTGGATTATTGTATAATATACACATCATGTGCATGGCTTTATCCGCGTCCCCAGGTGGAGTTCAATACCGAGCTGGTGCCACTCTTGACCACTCCCCAGGTGACGTTGCTGAGTTTGGCACCAAAAAAATGTTGGGTTTTCATGACGTTGTTTTTTTTTGGACAAATCCCTGCAGGTATTATCACAAAGAAGTAGAAATATGATTGAAATATGATAAGTTTAAGTTATGAGTATAATACAGTATATATCGCCCCACAAAACTCACAGGATTCCCTGGAATCACCGGGTGATTTTTTCATCGGACATAGAATCGCCCTCCAGGAATCGAAAACTGGGGGTGGAATCATCCTGGCTATAGAGCTTTTCAGAGAGCGCCAGTAGCAACCGGGAACAGGCATGATTAATTGACATCCATGTCAATCCATGTCATATCAAATCCAGCAGTACTTTGCTTTTGATTGGAATGAGTTGAACATTGATGTGCAGTCTTGACTCTAGACGAACATGGGGTGTTTGTTTCTGCTGAGTGGTTTTACCATGTTTTACCTTGTCTTGATGATCCCAGACGAATCGCATCCCCCCAAGATATCAACCCAGGGGGTGCCTCCCAGAGGTTTCATCATGGGACCAACTCTTTAGGCCTTGTTTTGGCTTTGAAGGTTTCATGTGATTTTGTTTATTTTGTTTTTTTGTTTCACGGTTTTAATAATTGGTTCCTTTCAAGGCTTACTTAGGGCTTCATGTCAGATTTAGGGCTTAGGTTTTAGAAAAAATGTGTTTTGGAAAAAAGTCTCGTCAGCCAAGTTGCCATTTGGCCGACATCCCAAAATGCATAATTAAAACACTGGCCCTGCGCAGTTAAAATCCACTTCGCCGGGCAGCACCCCCGTCCTGGCCATAACCATAGTATAACCCATTTATATAGTATACCCCAAAAAAAAGATGCCGAAAAGTATGAACCCAGGATGGTAGTTCCATGTTTTTTTTGCCCTGCAATTTCCAGTTGTTCAACTGTTCTATCTTTTTTGGAGGGTAACTCTTATAATCCTGTATGTATGTATATATATATATGTATAATATATACATATATAATAAAGATATGGAATCATCCCCAGTTATTTGGGTTGCATGTGTGGAATTTACAGGGACCCCCGTTCTGATGGGACCCCCATTCCCATACTCCCATAGGAAACCCCAAAAAATGTCTGGAAAGATAATGGGAATCAATGTCCCATCAGCCAGGGGCCCCAAAAAGAATCCATGGATCAATCGTAGGATCAAGTGCAACAACCAAGTCAATACATGGGCTAAAAATTCCATGGATTATGTGTGGTTGGGGTGGCGGAAATTCATGATGGACTCGGAGACTCGCCCAAGCATAATGGATTATACCTGGAATCATTTTACTATTCATCATCCCCAAGCATGTATTGATAACCATATAACTAGGTCAATCTTGGATGGGTATACAAACTAATCCTAACTAGTCTTTTGGCATGGGATTATCTACGTTCACCAGCCAAGAAGTTATTTTTTTGCAGGGTATCTAAGATTGGCCGTGGTGAATCAGCAATAAAATGGTGAATCTGCAAATGGTTATGGAGGAACATATCATACCCCTTTCTATCATGGTTGAATCATATAGCCATGGCCATTAGCCATGAACGTATATAGTATAGAATAATGTATAACCCCATTTATAATAATGTATAATCCCATAAAAAATAGCCAGTAGTTTTAACTAATTATTAACATTATATAAGTTCCCATTTATAGAATTGTTCTATAACCCCATAGAAATAACCAATTTTTACCATTGAACAGATGGACAAAAACACACAACAAATTCCCTCATTTTAAGCGTCGGGTTCACCATTGAGGTGACCCCCGAAGCCTTGGAGTCTTTACTCGAAGAGATGCTTGGTGTTTTTGACGGGACCCAAAAACTGAAAAACGGCGAACTCCGAGGCACTAAGAAATGACGAGAAATCATGGGGATATGATGGGATATGATGGGATATGATGGGATATGATGGGATATGATGGGATATGATGGGATATGAGTATGGTATACCATGAGTGTGGGGATATTTTTTTCGAAATATGAGTATGATAGTATGTTTGAAGATGGGATATACATGGATATACCATGCTGTGCCCCTAAATGGCTAGAACATGCTAGAACTTAGTAGGGAAACTGATGGAAATCCTGTGGAATTAGGGACAAAATCTCACATACTTACATACATACATACATACATTCATACATACATACATACATATATATATATGTATAACCAACAAAAATGATTTGGGTCCTGTCTGAGAATTGAGGAAGTAATAAAAAAACTCCGTGCCTTAAATTTAGCTAAGCAGGTACCCGTTCGTACTCGTTATTGCCCATTCACTGTAAAACGATAAGGAAGGAAAACAAAACGATAGCCCGCAGTATGTACGTAAACGTTATGTTACTGATACTCTACTGGCATGGGATTCATGCCGCAAGTCAGATGTTTTGCACTGCGCTGTATTTTCGTTGACGTAACAACAAAGCGGCAACAAAACGATAACAAAATCAACCCAAAATTCTGCCTTGAACACCGTTGGGCCCACAAGCCATGGAGGTTGACCCCAAAGAGGGAGGAGTAATTCTGACGAAAGCTGAATGTGTGAGTCTCTCAAGGTTTGCTTGAATGCAGAAATCTTGGAAAACGATAAGCAAAAAAAAACGATAAGATCAAAGCGGTAGTTTCTTTACCGCATCAGTTGGGTCTAGCACAACAAATTGCAAGTTTTAATGTCATGGAAAATGATGATATACTGCGAAACTTGTCGGCGGCCTCTTCTCAGACAAACCCGAGTGGAGTATGCAATGCCTCCTAGATTGAACCTCAAGGTTGAAAGCCACCCCCAATCGCTCAGTAGTAGTTTGTACAGTATGTTTTAAGTTCTGGGCATGGAAGACAATTGTCTTACTATTGGGAATCTTGAGGATCATCGTCCTGTTGTGAAGATTTCCTTCCTGGGTCGAACCGGCTTTCCCTATATTTATAATTATTTATATACATGTAGATCTGGCAACCTCCCTGAAATACCACTCTAAAGACTCTAAAGTGTGCAAAGACTTTTTTTTAAGTGATTTAAAGCTGCTCAACAGTAGTAAACTTAGAGGGGTCCCATGTAAATCACCCTCCGAAAAGATAGAAACAAATGTTGTTTGGGGTGATTCCTATACGTCTATTATACTCTATTGTAATATATGATATTCTATGTTAGTATCAGTACAATCTATCCTATATCTAGAATCTATATCTATATTATATCTACCCGTACATCTACAATATACATTAGAGAATATATACATATACAGAGTCATAGCGCTGTTTCGACACTTCCAGCTGTAGGAAGAGCTTCCAACGACCTGAAGACTTGGAGATTGCTAAGGCCCACTGGCGGCTGGTGGCTTTCCCGGTGTTTTCCCAAGAAAAGCGCTGATTTCACCTGCCAAAATGGGGGAATCAACCAACAAAAATGGTAGTTTACCCAGTAAGAATTGGGGAATTAGCTAAGAAAAATGTTGGTTTATAGTCGATTTATGATTGCTTGTTGATTTTTAGTTTGCTTGCATAAAAATGGTGGCGATTTAATATCTGAAGATATATCTACAGTTGGGGAGTTGAATGGCCTGTGATGGGTCCATCGGTCAATCATCATACAACTCTTGGCGTACTGCTGTGAGGTCAATTTGAGCTTAGTATTAGCGTACAGGATGGGGCCCTTCAGTTATAAGTTGATTTATAAACACCAGGAAAACTATAGTTATCTATAGCTATATCTGCCATAAACCATAGAATTGAGCCACTTATATCTCAATTTAGCTATCTTTATAGGGCCCCATCCTGTAGCCATGTGATACTAATCTTTTAACCACGTTTTTTCAACATGTACCCTCTGGTAAACATACAAAAAACTATGGAAAATCACCATTTTCAATGGGTAATTCCACTATAAATGGTCATTTTCAATAGATATGTTAAATTACCAGAGGGTACTAACGGTTCGAAAACACACAATTTCCGCTGGAATTTCCGTTGGGAATCGGTGAGCTGGCTATGGATCCAATAAGGTGCTACCATGGTGATCACCAGTGCGACCAGCGACCAGCTTGGGCATGTTGAATATGTTTGGCTATGTTTTGATTCCAAAAATGCGGAATACCCTGTATATATATACATATATATATATATATATTTAATTTATATAGTTATATAATTGGCATACTATTGGCCATGGAGAAAAGGCAAAGGTATGCGAACACCGGGTTCCAACCCTGCGGATTTTGGGGGGGGTTCCCAACACATGCTGGAGACCATTGGGTGGCATCATCACATGTTTTGCAATCTTGACATGTCTCAAAATTATATTTATAGATATCAAATCATTAGTCAGAGTTGAAATCATGTAATTATAGCCAATCCATCGATTAAGTGTATGTCTAAGGTGCGTTCAAATTGTTCAATCTGTCATAAATATATGTTCAGTATGTACACATACATAATGCAACAATCGCAAAACAGTCACACATTGCCCTGTCACATAGTAGTCATAGACCGGATGTTTGTCTGCAGACTTGGGGTTTGCATTTGTTGAACAAAGGAAGAGAATACGTTGCAACATTGATTGAAATAAGGGTATACAAAGGAAATGCCTCCAGGCTTCAAAGATAACTAATTGATCCATGCAGTACCGGTTTCTGTACTCACATCGATGCAACCATAAGCAACTGGCAGGAGCCAAGAGGAACATGATTGCCCAATCCATCATTCTTGATCCAATGCCTGCTGATCATCATTAATTCCATGTCAATCTACCCTCTGGTTATGACTAACATAGCCATGGTATAGATGGACCATTTATAGATGGTTTACCTATTAAAGATGGTGATTTTCCATGGCTATGTTAAATAACCAGATGGTAAATCTATTCCCGTTCCCTTTATTTTTGGAAGATGTCTTTATTTGGTTCCATGTTGAGTTACGTGTCTGCGCACTGGTTTCATGCCTTGTTGCTGGTGTAACCAGGCCTTGTATCGTGAAGCCTTTCATCGCAACTTGGCAGCAGGTGCTGTTGATTGGTGTTGTATCTTCTCCTATGGTTTATTGTTTAGTTTATTCACCATATAGAGAAGGTGCAACAAATGTTGTTGGTGTTTCATCAAGTTTCAAAACGGGGGCCTCTTGACATGAACCGTGGGGACCGCAAGAACCTAGATTGTCCGTTGTAAGTAATCGGGAGAAGCTGGTTTTGAATTTTGTGGTTTTGAACTTGCACCCGCTTGGTAGATATATATATATATATACTATATATATATATATATATATATATATCACGGAGACTGTGTATCACAGCGCATTGGGCCGAGGAGGACTAAGAGCATGATGGGAATGGTGTTATTTTCAAACCAAGAGTGGATGATTCCGATTCCGTTGTTTCAATTCAAATAAAGAGTAAATGTGTGGAACCTGTTTTTTATGATGTTGCAATATTGATCTCTTCTACACACTGTGTTGTACCGTGGTACAAACCGATCATAAACCTTACCCAACTTCACTTGGGTTTACCTCATCACTGGATTACTATTACAGATAAGAAAACGGTTCTTACTGGTGTGTATATATAATACTACTATTATTATAATTATATATTGGATGAAGATGCCTATTACTAGTACTATTACGGCCAAACACCTCGATTTGCCCGCGCCTGTTGGCCCGCCTTTTTCGTTTGAGCTGAAAACGGTGTAAAGATGAGATATTTTAGCATTATTGTTAACTTGCTGTTCTACATCAGAACGCACAGCATAGAGACCTGTGCGGGTTCGTTTCTCATCATCATCATCATCATCGTCATCGTCATCATAATCATCATCATCATCATCGTCATCGTCATCGTCATCATCATCATAATCATAATCATAATCATAATCATCATCTTCTTCTTCTTCATCATCATCATCATTATCATCCTCATTTTCATCATGATCATCACCATGACCATCATCATTGTCGTCACCATCATCATCATCATCATCATCATCAAGGAAGATCTTCAATGTAGAAGTTTCACGGTGGTGGGAGAATGAAACGCTTATTGAAGAGCTTCAATGAATGTAGAAGTTTAACGGGGGTGGGAGAATAATTTTCAAAATCTTCAATGAAGGTAAAGTTGAACGGGGGTGCGATTTGCTTACTCCCTGATGCTTTTGTTGATCTTCCCAATTGAATGTCAAGTTTAACGTGGGTGGGTGGGCCTAAGCCAAGATGGGGACCTGCATGTGCAAGCTGCGAAGGCAAAGCTACTGTGTTGGTTCAAAGATGTTGATCTTCCATGCAGCTGCTGTTTGCTCAAACCTGTTGAGAGACCAGCCTTGCCCAGTAGCTTTCAAAGCCTCAGCTATGGGCAGTTCATTGGTTTCTTCTGCCTACCACTGGTCGCAGGAGGAAGGGACTTGGGCCTGGAACTGGGGCGGACGGACCTGGCTGTGGCAGGAGACATTGTGCAATGAGCAGGCTGGATGACAGCTGCAACTGTGATGATTGTGGCACTGGGTGGTGGGCAGAGAATGGAGTTGTTTGGAAGGGTGTTGTGCCACCAACCTTGGAAGAGTGGGAGGAGAACTGGAGGAAGTGAGGAGGAATGGAAGGAGGAGGAGAGGGCACAAACCCTTGTACTAATAGCCCATAAACTGCATCAGCTACCATTGAAGATGGTAGCAGGGGCTTGTGAAAAGGGTGGTCAGGTGCTTGTGAAAAGTGTAGCGCTGAGTCTTTGAGGCTTCTTTCCTTGGCTGACCAGCTGGAAGCAAAAGCCTGACCATGTGCCACATGGAAAATGAACACCTGCTGTTGGATGCTGCAAGTTTAATCAAACATTGGCTTCATGCATTTTCCATCAGCAGCCCAAACTTGACCCAACACCATTTTTTGCTAAGGCTTGGGAGATGTTGGATGCAGCCAGGTGCAAACAGTGGGCTTGTAAGCATTCTTCCAGACTTCTTTGATTTGACATTGGTAGACTGTGAAAATTTCCAAGCACCAACTTTATCCCATTAAACTTTAAGTGCTTTTCCGTCCAAACAATATTTTAAACATTACGTAGCATCTTTTGACACCAAGCCCTACCCTTGCACACCTTACCAACAAAGTTGAGCCACAACATACCCTTCCAACCACCTACCCCATCATAAAAACACCAAACCCCACCCCTTGCCCCCTGCTGCTCAGGCCTTGCAGATCTTGGAGACCAGGTGCTCACCATTGTCATGATGCATGTGCAGTATTTGGTGGCATGTGAGATTCCCAGCATGTAATGTGACTGCTTGTGTGCATGTACAGATGTTTCGGTCATACACACACACATATATATATAGATGGTAATCGATCGAAAGGTCCTTGCAAAGAGTTTTAATTGCGAAGACCGTTCATGTTATGTTGGGAACCCTCGCGAAAAAAATATTCGAGTTCGCGAAAGTAACATTTTTATTCGCAAAAGTTTCGCGAAAGGTAAATATTATAATCATTATGTAAAGGGCTGCCACCCATTGCCGCCTGGGGTCCGGCAGGAGAAGGGCACCGGAGAATTTCGGCTTGGTTCTGGTTCAGTTCCCTGTGTGGTGGTGCTTTTGGACAATCACGTTGCCCTTCAGTAGCAACCGAGCTTCCAAAGGTGAGGCTTCGCGAGCACAGCCAAACACCATGGTCCTGAAGCAGGTGCCGCTGTCACTGCCTAATGATGCTTTTTTAAGTCTCAAGAAACAAGCTCCAAATGCAGCAGCCAAGTTTCCAAAAGTGAGGCTTTGCGAGAGCCAAACACCAAGGCCCCTGGCATTTGCTTTTCCTTCAATGCGCCCCCTGCTGATGGCCGGGGTCTGTGAATAGGGATATTTTCGCGAAAGTTCCGCGAAAGTTCTGCGAAGGAGCGGGCGAAAGTCAAAGTGCATGTAGAAGGGGGTGGGTCAGTAAACCTTGCACAAAAAAAACCTAGTCAGCAACAATCTGTCCTGAGAAGGGATTCCGTGATGCTAGCTGCATGTGTGAAAGGCTATCAAGAAGTGATCCGTGATTCTCTGGCGTAATTTGGCAGGTGGCGTATTATCGAAGGAAGTTTAGAAGTCAAATTTCCGACAATATGGACACATGAAAAGCAGAGGTGGGAAGAGTCAGAGAAGAGAAGAGAAGAGAAGAGAAGAAGAAAGAAAATCAAAAAGGAGAAAGTCTCAGAAGAAAGAAGATCCAGGTGCGCAAAAAGGTAGGAAAGTCGCGAAACAGTGTGTTTTTTCCAATGATTTGTGGCTCCGAAGGGTCGAAAAGAAAGCTCGCTAAAGCGGCGGGTGCGGACCCAGCTGGCCAGATGAGAGATGAAAAATTGCACGCCGTTGTGGCGCGAAGCACATTTCCAAGTCAAAATGTACAAAGCACACCAGGTTGGGACCACTTTTGGAAGTTGAGATATCGAAAAAGTGCATGCCGTTGTGGCGCGAAGCACATTTCGAAGTCAAAATGTACAAAGCACACCAGCTCCCGACCACTTTTGGAAGTTGAGATGTTGAAAAAGTGCACGCCGTTGTGGCGCGAAGCACATTTTGAAGTCAACATGTACAAAGCACACCAGCTCCGGACCACTTTTGGACGTTCAGATGTTGTTTTGCGTGGCAGGCGCACAGGATTGTGCACCTTGTCAAAAGTGAGCAAAACGTGAGGGTTTTGTAGCATTTCCAAAAATGATGGCAGGCGTGGGAAATTTGAAGAGGATCTGCAAAGATGCATTTTCCGTGGCAGGGGCAGTACAAGAGACATGTTCATCAGAGCTGTTAGGAGGTCCGGGCGCTGATTTCCTGCGAGGGGTTGCATTTTGGAGCATCAGATCTTCACGTCTGCTGAGATGATTTTGCGTGACAGGTGCAGGGCTTCGTATATGGCCCAGTATCACTTTTTCGTCGCAGGCGCAGTAGTTTAGACAGGTGGAATCGAAAAAACGCAAAACGCATTGCTACGAGGTCGTCTCGCATAAACGCAATCTGCACTCAACTTAACTTTCCATTGTTGAAGGAAGTCTCGCAGAATTGCTTCGTTTTTGATCTTGTCAAGTGCAAAAATTGAGGAAGGCTCGCTGAATTGCTGCGTTTTTGATGTTGTCAAGTTCAAAAACTGAGGAAGTCTCGCGGAATAGCTTCATTTTTTCAGCTTGCAGATAGTCAGAGAGAGAGAGATCGACCGACCGACCGACCGACCGACCGATCGATCGATCGGTAGATAGATAGATAGATAGATAGACAGATAGATAGATAGGTAGATAGGTAGATAGGCAGATAGATAGATAGATAGATAGAGAGATAGAGAGATAGAGAGATAGAGAGATAGATAGACAGATAGACAACTACAACTACTACAATTAGCATTACACTACACGACATGACTGCTACAAGTAGAAATACACACATGCTACCACTACAACTGGGGAAGTCTCGCAGAATAGCTTCGTTTGGTCTGCTGATCACGTTGCGCTCTGCCGGGAAAAAAAGCTTTTGGACAAATAGGTAGGTAAGATGGTCAGATGGATGGATGGATGGATGGAGAAGTAGATGGGTAGATAGGTAGATAGGTAGATGGGTACGAAGATAAATAAGTCGATGGATGGAAGGAGAGACAGATGGATAGAGGTAGCTAGGTAGATAGATGGTTTGATAGATAGATTGATAGATAGATAGGTAATTAGATGAGAGAGAGAGAGATAGATTAGATAGGTTAGATAGATTAGATAGATTAGATAGATTGGATAGATTAGATAGATCAGATAGATTAGATAGATAGATTAGATTAGATTAGATTAGGTTAGGTTATATTAGATTGGATAGATAGATAGATACATAGATAGGTAGGTAGATAGTCAGAGAAAGAGAGAGAAAGAGAGAGAAAGAGGGGAGACCTCAACCACCTATCGGTCCATCAGTGGCTTCGCTCTGCCATCCGTGAATCACAACAACCAACTATTGTTGAAACTTCCGCCACCGCCTTGTGCGGTACTCCCTGTATATATATATATATATTATGTGTGTGTATATGTGTCATTTTGCCCTTGTGCTTGAACAATGCAACCATCTTCATGCTTCATACCCACTTGCACCTCTTCACCACTTGGCGCAGAGCAGCTTGTGTGGGCTCAAGACTTTGGAAGTCAACACTTCAGCTCCCTTCTACTGGCAATGCTGGTAGTCATCTGCATCCCCAAGGACAAGATAATGTGATCTGCAATACATGAAAGCCAGCTGAGTTTCATGTTCTTTGTACCAGGACTTTGTGTGGAGTGCTACTGCAGCCTGGAATGCTCAGCTGGCTGACATGGAGTTTCAGGACTGCTGCCTCTTAAGTTGCTGGTTGCTACCAAGGTTTTCAACTGCAATTCTGGTTTCTTGATTGTTAGGATGCTGTGTCGCTGGCCCGAGCCCAAGCCTAAGTCTAAGCAACAAGCACATGTAACATTGAATTTGCAAATGTTTTGCAATGTTTCAGAATGCCTGCCAAGGTGCCAATGTGTGAGAAAGGTGGCCAAGGAGATGAAGCCATAGAAGAGGCTTGCATTGCCATGGCCAATGAGCTATAATGTTTGTCTTCGCAATTTTTCCCGAGAGCGTCTGAGCGCAGGGTTCTTCCAATAGTGGGGGTCTGTAAAACATCTTCTCATCTTCACATCTTCTCGTCTTCACATCTTCTCATTTTCACATCTTCTCATATTCACATCTTCTCCTCTTCACATCTTCTCACCTTTACATCTTCTCACCCCTCATCTTCACATCTTCACATCTTCTCATCTTCACATCTTCACATCTTCTCCTCTTGCCCTCTTGCCCTCTTGCCCTCTTGCCCTCTTGCCCTCTTGCCCTCTTGCCCTCTTGCCCTCTTGCCCTCTTGCCCTTTTGCCCTCTTGCCCTC
>Ga0126342_10012334_pt1 | contig 15244 bp, 15 predicted proteins | sample Cyp1metagenome_FD_92528 | JGI IMG/M metagenome (GOLD analysis project Ga0126342, IMG submission 92528) | Coral microbial communities from Lord Howe Island, Old Settlement Bay, Australia - Cyphastrea 1 metagenome | ecosystem: Host-associated > Invertebrates > Cnidaria > Coral ...
CCACACTTTACATTCCACACTTTACACTCTACACTTTACACTCTACAATTTGCACTCCACACTCTACACTCCACACTCTACACTCCACACTCTACACTTTACAACCCGCACTCCACACTTTACACTCCGCACTCCACACTCTACACTTTACACTCCACACTCCACACTTTACACTCTACACTTTACACCCTACACTTTCCACTCCACACTCCACGCTTTACACTTCACATTCCACACTGTACACTCCAAACTCCACACTTTACACTTCACACTCGCCACTTTACACTCCACACTTTACACTCTACACTTTACACTCGACAGTTTACACTCCACACTCCACACTCCACACTCTACACTTTACACTCCATATTCCACACTCCACACAAAACACTTTACTCTTCACACTCCACACTCTACACTCCACACTCCACACTCTACACTCCACACTCCACACTCTACACCCCACACTCTACACTCCACACTTCACACTCCATACTCTACACTTTACACCCCACACTCCACACTCAACGCTTTACACTTTACACTCTCCACTCCACACTCCACACTTTACACTTTACACCCCACACTCTAACCCTACACTTTACGCTCTGCGCTTTACACTCCTCACTCCACACTTTACACTCCACACTCTACACTTTTCACTCTACACTCCACACTTTGCACTCCACCCTCTTCCGCATGGGGAAAAATGTAGACTGTTCAAATAATTTGATTCACAAAAGTGTTCTAAGTGACTGCATTCGCGCATTTTGTTTTCGGGATGAACATCCATTTAGCCGCTGTTTTGATGTTCACCAGGGTACAGTACCAGGTTTTTTGACGAACGGCCGTGCCACTGGGTTCCCATACAGGGATTGGCAAACACTTAATGGCTTAATGACAATGTGTCTATGGGAACCAACCTTGATTGTTTCAATATCTTTCAAAATGCCGTCCACTACCTTGGCACGGTCCGAAGAAACAACAACAAACATAACACAAACATGTTTTGAACAACTCAAAGCCCAGGCCTGGGCTCGGCCGAAACTCCGCTGCTGAAGCGCGCATGGTAGTGCTGGTGGCACTACCGTGCGCACGAAGCTTTGCCTGAGATTTGTGGGATCAGTTGGAATCATGTTGATCCATGTTGACTCTCCCAGCCCATTTTTGCGGCATCAACCGTGATTTGCGATAGCATCGTATCTACATGTTGCATCCTTAATATGAGCGCAATATGGCTCAACAGTCCTCCTTGATATGACTCGAATATTTCAAAGCGAAGAGAAAGGCTGAAACCCACTGCCACAACGATTGACCAGTGGCTTTGAGCTCCAAGTTCTCATCAGTCAGCTTCTGTTGATCCTCTTTGCGTACTTCGATTTCTTAGTTTGCGTCGAAGGAGAAAAAGAGAGAGATACCAACTCTGAATCATTGGGATGGCCTGAGAATTCAATACTATCTTTGGCTATACAACAAAACATGCCCAGAAGATCCTCAAAGTCCAAAAGTTGAAACAGAAAACTTTTCTGAACTTGCGCAGGAGCCAAGTCGCATCCTCCGCCACTCATTTCGCAAAAATGTCAGCTCTGCTTCTTTCCTGAAACAGAATCCGACAAAACAATATTTTCTTGATGGTTCATGGAAAAAGATGTACTTTCCGATTATCAAACATGACAACGCACAATTCTCCATGAAGTTTCAGGATTTTCCCATTGAAACCTGATTTATAGACAAGTTTCCCGCTTGACACCAGAGGGCAAAAAAACATTTAATCCCCATGAAATATCCCTATGGTGATCGATATATTCCCCTCAAATCACCACCTTCATGATCATCCCATTAACCATCATGAACCATTAATTTTATGGGATCGCCATCAAATTCCTATGTATTTAAAGCTGCAAAAAGATTAGATATAGCGGCCCTGCACCAGTTAGCAACTATGGGTAGCTAGGAAACACGGTAAATAATGAGATTCTAAGGATAAACGACTGGGAACCAAGCGCGCCACCAGAGCCAGCCCAGTGCCCTAAGTGCCACGCCTGCCACGCAAAGTTGTGTGTGGACAAGTTGTATGTGGACAAGTTGTGTGTGAGTAAGTTGTGTGTGGACAAGTTGTGTGTGATCAAGTCGTGTGTGGACAAGTTGTGTGTGAATAAGTCGTTCGTGATCGAGTCGTGTGTGAGTAAGTTGTGTGTGAGTAAGTTGTGTGTGGACAACTTGTGTGTGATCAAGTCGTGTGTGGACAAGTTGTGTGTGAGTAAGTCGTGTGTGGACAAGTTGTGTGTGGACAAGTTGTGTGTGATTAAGTTGTGTGTGAGTAAGTTGTGTGTGGACAAGTTGTGTAAGTTGTGTGTGGACAAGTTGTGTGTGGACCGTGTGGACAAGTTGTGTGTGAGTAAGTCGTGTGTGGCCAAGTTGCGTGTGAGTAAGTTGAGTGTGTGAGTAAGATGTGTGTGGACAAGTTGTGTGTGAGTAAGTTGTGTGTGGACAAGTTGTGTGTGAGTAAGTCTTGTGTGGACAAGTTGTGTGTGGACAAGTTGTGTGTGAGTAAGTCGTGCGTGGGACAAGTTGTGTGTGAGTAAGTTGTGTGTGAGTAAGCTGTGTGTGGACAAGTTGTTTAAGTTGTGTGTGGACAAGTTGTGTGTGGACAATTTGTGTGTGAATAAGTCGTGTGTGGGACAAGTTGTGTGTGAGTAAGCTGTGTGTGGACAAGTTGTGTAAGTTGTGTGTGGACAAGTTGTGTGTGAGTAAGTCGTGTGTGGACAAGTTGTGTGTGAGTAAGTTGTGTGTGAGTAAGTTGTGTGTGTGTAAGTTGTGTGTGGACAAGTTGTGTGTGAGTAAGTTGTGTGCGGACAAGTTGTGAGTGAGTAAGTTGTGTGTGGACAAGTTGTGTGTGATTAAGTTGTGTGTGAGTAAGTTGTGTGTGGAGGAGGCGGGAGGAGGCGGGCGGAGGAGGAGGAGGAGGAGGAGCAGGGAGGAGGAAGCGCGCGGGAGTGGCCAACCAAAAACAAGAACCCCACACAAAGATGTGGGGAATAATCATAGCACATGACTCTCATGACCACTTAGCAACCATGGCAATGGTGAAAGCCAACCCATATATATATATATTTATACAAGGTGGTGCCCCCAAGATAGCTAAGGTGCCTTACTTCAGTGGCTGAACTCTATGGTTTATGGTAGATATAACTATAGTTAATGGGGGTTATAGTGGTTTATAAGCTAAGGTGGTGAACATAACTCCAATACCAATGGTTTATAGGTGATATATCGAACTACTGAATGGGGTTTACAAACCAATTTATAACTAGGGGGACCACCTTGTATATTGATATAGAGGATATAAATATGATTGGATATTATTGGTAGCATGTACATATATATATGTAATATTAAAGCAAAAATTATCCAATTATATAGTAATAATAAAATTATAATTAGTATAGAATTACTATGTTTGGTAAAATTGTTAGGTATCTCGTAACCACTATGTATATCTCTATATACATATATATACGTATATTCTTATCATTTATAATAGTTATGATTATCCAGTTATATAGTTGTAGTTATAGTTATAGTTGGTATACCGTAATCTATAGTAATATTGTATCCTCTATTATAGATTGGAAAAATAGTAATATATGTAAAATAATGATAGAGAATAGAATAATAGATTTAATTGGTGCATATATCTATATACTCCAATCAACTTATAATAATGACTTAGAACAGTCATAGACTTGGTATATTGATATAGAGTATATATAATATATTATAGTCAAAATTCTCCAGTTATATAGTTATAGTTGGCATATACAATCTATATTCATGACTTATACAAATAATGACCTATAATTTGTATAATGCATAGAGTCTATAATACTAGAAAAATAATTGTCTACAATAATGCATTGGACTAAATTGTATGATCTAGTGATATATATATAGGGTCTAGCCTAGGATGTAAAACCTACAATAATGATATACTAATACTAATGATCGACTATTTATAGAGGCTATATCCCTACTATTATTATCATTATATAGAGGAATATTATTGAGTATATCTAGATGAAAAAGGAATACTAGATTGTTATGATCTAGTGATATATATATGTACGTAGTCTTGCCTATGAAATACATATATAATCTACAATAATGACTTATACTAAGCATAGACTTGGTATCATATATGGAGGATATTGTATTTATAATTCTGATCAAATCCAGTTAATTAATGATATATCATAATATGTAGGGGATGAACCAGTTATATGAAAATTTTATGGGATATACTAATTAAGCTAATAACTATAGGGATATGATATACCTCATAATTATCAATGGCCGTTTCAGGAAGCTAAATTGGCGGTACGTACCACACATAGGACCTGCGATATATAAGGCTTGTGAATGATGAGATCATGGGATAAGTCATCTTCATAGTCGATTATGATACATGAGGAAATGCCAATGGCATATTCCATTTCAATGGTGAATCATTCCATTGTATAATGGATTTCATCATCACGGCATTATTTCAATTATATATCATTCCATTTCAATGATGATATATCAATGGTTTACTGGGGATATATAAACCATATCATCCAGTTGTTGGTTAGATATCCACCTGCATATGTGGATTTAATGGTCCACATATCATAATGTATTTGATACTCATTCTCCACCCTACCCAACATCACATCATTCCCCATGGACTCACTTGAGCGGTGTTCAAAAACCATCTGTCATTCCATTTTATCCTGGTTGCTTCATATTGGATTAGTATAATTGCCTATAGTCATTGAGCAGCATAATCCCCTATAGTCATCAGCCAACACTTGATTTGTTGCTTCCTTTGATTAAAGATTGTAGCCAAACAAAAAAGGTATCAGCCCCTATTAGGACCTATAGTAGTACGATTTCCTATTGTCATTGAGTAGTAATCCACTATGGTCATCAGCCAACACGGTTTTTGAACACTGCTGATCTAATAATTTGCCCAAATAGATCTAATATTCATATACTGTTTCCATGCGGATCTAGTAACTTAGTTATATCTCAATTATATTTCATTAAAGAATATAGTACAATAGGTGAGAATTAGTATAATATATAAGGTACTAAGTTAGTTATATGCCAAGATATAAGTAATTATTAGTACAATCAGTTAGTTATATCACATAGATCTCTTGCTTCCACCGACCCTTGACCCCAAGCAGTTCCACTCCGCTCCCGGACGGACAAAAATCCCAAGCTCGGTCCTGAATTCTGTCAGGATTTCACCGATTTTTTGGGATTTCACTGGGGAAAATGGTGATTTAACTAGAGAACATTGTGATTCAACCAGGGAAAAGGGTGATTTTATGGGATCTAACCGGTGATTTAATGGGATTTAACCAGGGAAAATGATGATTTTATGGTATTTAACTAAGGAAAATGGTGATTTAATGGCGATGTAATGGTTGTTTCATATGGATTTAAAGGTGGTTTAAGGGTGGGTTCACCCACTTAAAAATGGGATACCCCTAGGAATCGGGACTTGTGATCACCAGTGCTCGCAGTCCAAAGACTTGATGGGTAACATCGCGTTGCGGGTCTTAAACCCACCAGCCCACCAACTGACAATATCCGAATTGCCACCGTCTGTCGAATTTCCAAGCTTTCACGTGAAATCTCCTGTTTGTTGTTGCAAAAACATGAAAACAAACAAGTTTTTGGCGGTCATCTCAAGTCTCCTGTGTGTAATTTTGGTGGTAAAATCCATCCCTGTTCGGTGCCAAAAAAGGCGAATAGTTTCAGCATCTTCAAGACCAGCTGCAGGAAGATGAAGCTGAAGGGCTCCCCCAAAAAAGAAGCAACATGATGTTTGTGGGTTTATAAACCACTATAATCCCCATTAACTATAGGTATATCTACCATAAACCAGAGAATTCAGACACTTAGAAGGCAACTTAGCTACCTTGGGGGCCCCATCCTGTAATGGCCCCAAATGGTGGGTTAACCCGGGACAAAAATTGCCTTCAGCTAATCCAGGTATTTTTTGATATGGGTGGTTCTTAAAATGGGGGGTCCCCAAGTCATCATGGGTTTCAATGCGAAGTCATGGTCTAATGGCTGGATGATGCAAGGGGGTATCCCTAGGAAACCTCCATATTTGCACCATAAGCATTAGCCTCTTCCCGAAGCATCAATTCCAGTCAATCACTATATTTCTATTGCTTTTACCCCCAATTTTTCTGGAAATCTTATCAATTCCCTATATTCCATGAATTTCTTGGTGCTTTACATCCAAATCTTCGGATTTTTGGGTCAAAAACCCGAGATTTTCGTTCCAAACCTCGCTAACGCAGCTGCTCCACCGAAAACCGCCCTGCAACCGAAGGTCGACTTGGGCGACTTCGGGCTGGAGGCAGTTTCGACCTCAGAAACTCATGGGAAATTCACCCTGAAAGCCGGGCTGGTACCATCTGGTTATATGGAAAATCACCATTTTTAATAGGTAAACCATCTATAAATGGGCCATCTATACCATGGCTATGTTAAATAACTGGTTGTGACTAACAGTTCGCCATGGAAAGATCCACCATTTTTAATAGGTAAACCATCTATTTCTATGGGGGTTATGACTAAGACTTCGCCATGGAAAGATCCACCATCCTATTAAGAACGGTAAACCACCTATTTCTATGGGCCATGGCTTAACCATGGCGAACTGTAAACATCATGACCAGAGGGTAGATGATTTTCCGGCCATTTTCTTGGTCCCATGTCCAATGTCAGGTAAAAGAAATGGTGTGTGGAAGCCAGGAATCGTAATTAAGAGGTTTATAGTGAACTCCTGAAATTTTGGTGGTTGAGTCACAGTTGTACTTGGAGAATCATTCCAGGAGTTAGTAAGTGGTTAGTAACACTGGTGATCGCAATCAGTTTCCAATTCCTGGCATTTCCCATGTTTTTTGCTGGGTGGACATCGCTTCAAAATCACCCATTTAAGCTGACAAATCTTCACTTCTCATGAGGTGCTTCGAAGCCGTGGAAAAATCCTGGGAATTATGCCAGAATCACCATTAATCATCAGATTTGCATGGACCTCCAAGCTGAAGCGTGGCCGGGTTAACAACCGCTGGCTCGCCATCCACTTTGGCCATTGCCAGTGTGGCTCTCGCCTGTTTGTCGGTCAGGCGGCGATTCGCCTCCTGCCCAGACGGAGATATGCCTCCTCCTGGCCCCGCTCTTGCAATGAACGGGATATGCTTTGCACCTGCACGTTGGGATTTCAGCATCAAGTCTACCGCATGGCCCCCGGTTCCAATGCCCCATATCCTCCAAGTATACCTCTCGTGAGGCATGAATAATACGCCGTCTTCCCGTCTCATGGAATGCTAAGTGGTTGATAGGCTTCCCAATCCTATTGGTTATCACAACCCACATGAAAATTTCTAGTATAAGTCCCAACAAATTCACACACAGCGTTTATGAACGACTAATCACCATTTAATCACCATTATTAAGTCACCACATGATTACCATGATTAATTAGAGATTTCTAACCATTATTGACACTGTTTGAAAGCCCATGAAAGATGATGCCCTTATTCAATTAACCAGGTTGATCCCCATCAACCACCACTATTCAATCACAAACTCGACCACTATTAACCAGGCTGTGCTAACCACTCCCCATTCATATTTACCATCATTCACCACTATTTCACCACTATTACCCTCTGGTAAACTAACAGGTTGCGAACTTGAAAATGGCCCAATCGAAATAGTGGATTTGATTTACCCATTAAAAGCATGGTGGATCTGTCCATCGTTTTTTGTCTGTTTATCAGAGGATAATCCCAATATTCACATGATTATCCCATAATTATCCCAATATTATAGTTACCCATGAAAGTCGTATAGTTTCTGCCATCATTTCTGAGGTAACCCATATAAATTCCATTAAAACCCATTGGCCCTTCCTCCGAAGATCCTCCGAAGATCTCCGGTAAAACACCATCAGGGTCCACACCGGTGGCCGGAGAGCCAGCGCTTCCTTCACTTGTTCACGCCTCGAGCTGTTTTGAGTTGGAACAGTGGAACAACTCACCGATTTTTTTGGGATTTCACTAGGGAAAATGATGATTTCATTAGAGAACATTGTGATTTAACCAGGGAAAATTGTGACTCTATGGGATTTAACTAAGGAACATGCTGATTTCATGGTGATTTAAGGGTTATTTAATAGGGATTTAAAGGTGATTTAGTGAGATCTAATGGCTTATGAATGGGATTAACGCTATGGTTATTAAACCCTGAACATTGGGATAGAATAACACTTAACCACTCAAACCATGTGGGAATACCCTTGGGTAAACTAACATAGATATGGAAAACCCACTACAAATGATTGGTTTTCCACATCATAGTCTATGTTGGTTAAAAAGGGTGGGCACGCCAATGCACAACCTACTATTTAGGGATGGTTTATAGAACCCATTGATGGTGATTTTTGAAGATGGTTTATTTTTGGATTTACCGTATGGGCGGGAATATATTTCAGATGATTTTAGGACATCTCACCAGCCAGATGTATTCATTTTCAAAATAACCATGTGGGAATAGACTTTTAGAAAATCCAATTAATCCAAGCCCAATAGTGGTGAATTATGTGAATTTAACCAAATTTCAATCTGTTTGTAATTTTACAGATGTGGGAATTTCCACCGGTAAAACATGGTGCATGTCAATTTGATGATTTGCCCCAGAGCAATAGTGACTGGGATGTATCAAAATGATTCAAATAGCAGGATAGCCGTAGTGGATGTTAATACTGCATAATGCTGATTATTCCCGATTGTTTTTTAAGATTAAACCTATCCCATTCCCATATCCCAGAGTTCGGGATACCTAAGCTCATTGGGATTGACAATTCGGATGTATCAAGTCTGGTATGTTTGGTAGTGCCACTTGGAAAGTAGGTGAGTTCAACCCAGTTATCGTTGTATGTGGGCTATCATTAGGACTTAGCCCAAATTGTATTCAGGGTTGTCTCACCTATTTGCGAGGTGCGATGAACCACCAAGTAATCATGGCAATCTGGTTGGTGGTGCAATAACCATCTTGAAAAATGATGGAGTTCGTCAATGGGGTGGAAGGATTATCCCATATATGAAATGGAAGTCATAAAAATTCCATGGTTCCAAACCACCAATGAGTATTTTCATGGTATTTCAATGGGATATATATATATATATATCTGGTTGGTGGTATGTTTTACCAAGGCAATATGTTTTACCAAGTCTTTGCTTGCGACAAGGCCACAGGGCCAAAGTAAGGGGTGAGTTGAGCGGCTGCAAGACACCCCGGCTGGTTGATTTTTGATATAGAGTTTGGGGATTATCGCTATCCAGTATATGGGGGTATTTATAGTATAACAGTATATTCCGGTGATATTAATCCGTTTATAATTTATGTATATGGATATTAGTAATTAATATGGGGGATTGTCACTATCCATTATGGGAATCTCGTTCTCCACCAAGCAATATCTAATGAAACGACCTTGCTGGTTTTGAGCACTGCTCAGGCAGGGTGTCAAAACACGACTTCGGGGCAGCAGCACTTTTGGGCTTTCAGTATCTCGCGTCAAGTTGATATTCTGCAGTGGAGCGGTGTCGCAATGTTGCGTGCGGCTTTTCAAACTCGCCCCAGATTTTAGATCTTCTAAATAAGCACGGCCCGTCTTGTCATTTATTGATACAATCACATTACACTGGCAAAAACAGGAGATCCGAGGTTCCAAAAAAGGAGGTTCCAAAACTGGTCAGGATCATCCCAAATATAAGTCGTACAAGTCCTACAATCACCAATTGGTATTGCTGAAATGGGTCAAGTCATCGGGTACTCAAAACATGGGATGATACCATGGTATGCTATGAAGTATGACCAACCCTTGACCCTTGTGGCTTTTCAGGATCTTTTTTTGCGTTTCCGCAAGCGGATACCCGGATATCCACGAAATTCATGGGCGAAATCCCCATCGAAACGCTGGTTCAAGACCTATATTCCATTTCATGGAGCCAACAGCGCCACAGAGCAACCGCTGACGCAACCGCTGTTGACATTGGTCACCACCTGTTGCGTCAGCGCCGCTTGCGTGCCACGTGTCGTTTTGAATTTGGTCATTGGGAAAGGCCAGGCCGATTTGGCTCTGGCGCCCGGTGCGAATGATGCGCGGTCCAACGAATCGGCCGTTGGAAAACAAGTACATCAACTGTTGGGTAATCGGATTCTCAAATCAGTTGTTAAGTAAAATCAGATCATCTTCCCACCTTATATTCCCATCTGAACTGGTTGGTGGTATACCTATCGCTCTAAAAAATATATGAAAGTCAGATTGGATCATCATCCCAACTATTGGGGAGACTAAAACATGTTCCAAACCACCAACCAGTTAATTTATCATTAATCACCATGATTACTCACCATTAATCACCATTAAACCACCATTAAACCATATTAAACCATATTAAACCATATTAAACCATATGGATCTGAAAGTGTTCTAGTTCTATCGATCTGAGTGTTTTTATTGCTGTCCTCTTTTGATTGGCGAATCTCCACGGCCAAGCGTGGCATTTTCTGTCCATGGCTTAATCCAATCGACTATTGTGTTGCGGAATGAAGGATACCTCAGCCATTTAAGGCTCCCCCTATGTTCATATCTCTTCTTTTTGCTTCCTCCATCTTTTGGACACTAAGAACCAGGATTTAGGTTAATACAATGATTATCTTATATCCATTCAGATTAATACCCCTATAGTTGTACCATCCGAAATTTCTGAAATCATCAGCTTTCGACTATCAGAATCATTCGTTGGACTGTGCCGCTGGGGACGTGAGCTTTCGGTGAAACCAGCGTGTGCCGCGTGCGGGAGAGGTTAGCGATGCGGTTCCCGCGTGCCGCTGGCGCCGCTCACTGTAGCACCCCGAGGAAGTTGAGGATTGCAAAAAGGATGAAGAGACAACCTTCATGAGAAGCATCAGTGGGTCTAATTATAATGTGGGTAAAACAATAAATAATAAACCACCCATGAGTGGGAATGGTAAATTTATACATGTTTATATCACCTAGAAACACCAATGACCATGTCCAATCTTGATCGATCTTGGATCTTTTGGGTTGATCCCACGGGATTTTCAACGGGTGGATCGCTCGCAGCCAGATGATCTGCGAAAGCACACGAGTTCTGGTGCGTTTTACCCAGGGTTGCTGGATGGGTTGCTGGGGTTGCTGGGATGATTATGAAGCTAGTGATGAAATGGATCATTCCCGAAAATTCCCTACGTTTAGCACCAGTAAGCACAACATGGAGTTCTCACTTCCGCCAGGCGCCAACTTCGTTGACAACATCTCTGACACGACCAAGTTGTGATCAAGTTGTACCATGGTTCAACGTCATCCTGGACTAGATTGAATATGGAAATACAATACAAGTCATCACGAAAATTGGAAGATGTTGGAGCAGTTCATATTCTACTTCAGGGTGAGTCTAGATAGAAATCTGGGATTCACTGTATGTATCCCTATGTGAGGTTTCAGTTTGGTATTAAAAATCAATCACGTCACCACGCTAGATCTATGAATTGGTTGAAGGGAACAATTGGAGTAAAACACCCCTTTACGTAGAGTGAAAACCTGGTTTCAACTATCTTGTCCTTGAACTCTATGCATTGAATCTAAGAATTGTAGTGGGCTACAAAACGACATGTAGGAGTAAAATGGAGTAGCAACAGCAAGGGGCGAATGGCCACGACTGTTTCTAGAGTTAGTTCAGAAGCAACGGACATATTGCCAACAGTGGAAATTATCTAGGAATGGATGGTGCAACGCAAATGCAGCTATCATCCGGATTTCAAACGTGGCAATGGAAAAACCCCCTACGAATGGAGGTTTATAGCTGAGAAAATCATCGAACTAGATGGTAGATTCCCATTAATGTCCCATTTACCCTCTGGTATATTAACATAGATTCTCAAAATCACCCATTTCTAGTGGACACGAATCTTCCAAACCCTATAGGCCAGGGTCTATGTTAATTTACTGGAGGGTATATTCCGTAGATATCTTCGGGGATCGGCTTAGTTTCAACAATGCGTTTCCAGCCAAACAGCGTGTCCAATGCGTGTTTTCGGTACGTAGCTTGTTCCATCAAACTGAACAGGACTGATGACAAGGCCCCAGTTCTTAAAATTTTAATGGGCCTTCAACTGCCCCTTTTTCCGAAGTCTACCTTGAAATACTGGCTGATAAATGGTTGATATGGTTGTTACAAAATAGTCGATCATGATCATTCCCAATTAACATTGGATATATAGTATAACTCCCCTAACTAATCATCAACCAACGGTGAGTTTTTGTGGTTTCCTCGAATCCCTGAATAAACATTGGGATCTGAGAGAAAGGGCCAAGACATCATGTGGATTCCCAGTATATTCAGAATAATTAGCAACCAACCACCATTTATCAATGATATACCCATTTCTTCGATGCTCAAAACATCTAAAAACCATTGAAAACCTATTATAGTCAAATCGTGTTAAATCCCCAGTTAAAAAGAAAACGAAATCAGCGCTGGTCGCTGATTTTCAACTGCGAACAACACAAAATGCTGCCCAGCACCGACCTCCTCCAAATGCTACATATCGTTGAGGAATCCTCTTGCCCAAAAACCTGTCGGGACTTCCGGGGCCATCGGGACGATGGGATTTCCATGGGAGTTTTGTGCGAATCTAGAGATGTCACCAACAATACATGGAGTGTCTGAAAATGGGACCGGTATCCCTGAAAATGAACATATATATATATTATATATATATATATGTTAGAGAGACCTTTAGGTACCATTTTGTTCCACGTGTTTGTGATAGTTCTTGAGGATCACTAAGATGCCATCTCCAAGGCGCGCACACCACTCTAACAGCAGCACCCTGAGCAGCACCCTGCAGCGGCACCCTGCAGCGGCACCAATAGCCCGCTCCAAGACGCATATATCCAACTCATCCTATACTTGAAGTAAGAACCCAATAGCTTCGCAAATGTATCAGGAGAAAAATGTCAAAAACATACTTCCAATAGCAAATCTCTTTTTCCGTGGACTCTCAGAAGACTCATGACCTGCTGTTTTGAAATCCGCCAGGAAAACCATTAAATCCGAATTCAGCGTTGGGTCATTTTGAATACCTCCCCAAGTTTTGGAACACGTAGGTTTTTCTTCTTGATGTGAAATTCACCCGCCAGGGCAAAGCAACTTAATCCTGAGTTGCAGCCAGGTGTCCAATGAACTGAAACGTCACTCATTAGATAGTACTGACTCTTGTCACTCCAATGGCGCATGGCGCATGCTATTGAACATCCTAAGAACGCCCCAGGTGCCCCCGCCTTCTTCCGTAACAGGCGACAAGCACGAAAGAGCAGGAAACCAAATGGCTAACCGGACAATCGGACTTGTGTTGGATGGAAACAGAAACGGTAACACCGAGAAATTGGCAGAAACACAAGTTTCTATAGTGTCAAATGATGGCTGGCCCGAACTCTAGAGTGTCAAGTGTGCAATAGTTGGATTAGAATTCGGAAACAAGATTAAAAAATTGCAATCTACAGGATTGGCTTTGATTCCTGTTCCTAAAATGTTGTTGCCTGCAACCCTGGAGCAACAACCATGGTTTCCTGTATGTTTTTCCTTCACATCAATCCAAGTCAATCCATCAAGGATATTGGTTTTCTCTCAAATTCCTCAAGCAATCATCAAATCATTGCAACAATCCAATGATTTTCTCACTCAGTCAAGTTTCCGTTCTGAGGACTTTACACCAACCAACGCGGCAACGCCCAGAAGGTAGACCAAAATTACCACGACACGAGCCTTTGAACCACCACAATCCAAGTTTGGGATGAATGTCTAGGAAAAGCTATCAAAAACGGCGAAAAGAACCATGTTTAACCAAGGGAGTTTTGGTACCTAACTTGTTTGAACAAACACAAGTGCTATGTCCATACTCCTAACATCTCAGTCACAAAGGCCCAGCCTGGAAAAGTTTCTTCTTGCGAGCCATGGGCGTCTTGAGGAAGTTGAGGGTCTGCCCACCATATGTTGGATATAAACAGATATAAACTACGCATGAGGTGCCCAAAGAAGTTCCATGTTTGTCAAGCGGCAAGTTTAAGCCTTCACTGCCACTGTTTTTGGTTGACCCTATGACAAAATGGATTGAATTTTGCACCATGTGCCACATACAGTTTTCGTGCACAAAATTTGGTCCTTATGCCCAGTTGACGGATATAGAAATCGTCTGTTTTGATCTGTCAATTGGGTTGTCTCAAATTTTGGACCCTGGAAAAACGGTAAAAACATCAATATGTCGTGAGTAAATAAACGTTTTTGAATATGTTTGGTTGGAATTTTATGGCCATTGCACTATCCAGGTTACGAGACTTTGAAAATGTCCTGTGTTCCAATAGTTCTGATGTATCTGTTTGGATTCTTTGTCACGTCCATCCCGTGATCAACTTGTCATGTCCACGAGTTCAGTTTTGCTAAACAATACAATTAAAGTTTAAAGTGAATGAACACAACCCCCATTTGCACCAATGGCCACACCCTCTTTGCATGCAAAAAAAATATAAGGCAAACTTTAGGTCCATGCTAGATGCCTGGGCTGCACCAACAGAAAGCAAGTTTGTATGACCCACTCGACTAGAAACTTTAAAACATCTTTCGTTCAATGTCTTTCAAATCCAAATTGATCATTCCAATCTCTGCCCTGCACTCTCCTCATCGGCAGAGAGTGCCTGCAAACCAGTCCGGAAGAAAACGGAAAGCGAGTCAGCAAGGGGGCACAGCGTAACACAGGGTTCATTCATATAGCCCTCCAACTGACCCAATATGTTGTAGGGCCGAACATAGGCCCGAAGTGGCCCAATATAAGCCCAAAAATCGTAAATGGCCAAACAAAACCCCCAACTTGACCCTGAAATGACGGACAGGCCCAACATAGCCTTGAAATGACCCAATATGGCCACTTGGGCCAAGATAAGCCCAACATATAGCCCTCCAACTGACCCAATATGTTGCAGGGCCGAGCATAGGCCCGAAGTGGCCCAATATAAGCCCAACAAAATCGTAAATTGCCAAACAAAACCCCCAACTTGACCCTGAAATGAAGCCCTCCAACTGACCCA
>Ga0126342_10012335_pt1 | contig 15244 bp, 17 predicted proteins | sample Cyp1metagenome_FD_92528 | JGI IMG/M metagenome (GOLD analysis project Ga0126342, IMG submission 92528) | Coral microbial communities from Lord Howe Island, Old Settlement Bay, Australia - Cyphastrea 1 metagenome | ecosystem: Host-associated > Invertebrates > Cnidaria > Coral ...
TGAGGGGGGTAGGTATATGATTATGCATGTTGGAATTTGAAAATCATGATCCAGCCCGTCAAGATACCCCGGAATAATTAGGTTTTGGAATAATTTTTGGTAACTTAAAACATCTTAAAACATGTTCAAACAGCCTAAACGTTCCTATATTTGGCCTGGCCTTTCCAAAAGCCATTCCTAGCTTGGCGGTGTTTGCCTGATTTTTTTTTGCTGGAAATGCCAATTGCAGTTATTTAAGGCATCATGCAGTTTGGGCAATTGCTGCCAACCTTTTTTTGCAGCGTACTTGCGCGCACAACTAGTGTCCACCGGACCACCTTTCCCTCACGGTACTTTCTCTCGAGAGCTCTTTGGGTGGCAATGAATAGGGAATGTTAGGAAAATACCTAGGAAAAGGCCAGGTTGAGTGCCATTGTGTGGGCTTTCCCCAGGGGGGAAATTATTCTAGGGGTATTGGAGATGCCTGGTACCCCTCAAGAACGAAAGTGGACAGCCAATCACCAAATTAGCCCAGAAATTGGTAAGAATTGTCAAAAAACAAATGAAACCCACATTTCCCACCCATTCCCACTATGGCCAACGGGAGTTTTTTGGAAGGAAATGAAGGGAATATGGAAGAAATAGGGGGGCGGACGCAAACTTGGGAAAACTTGTAGGAGAGAGCCAGGTTGAGTGCCATTTTGCGGGCTTTCCCCAGGGGAGAAATTATTCTGGAGGTATTGGAGATGCCTGGTACCCCTGAAAAACAAAAGGGGGCAGCTGCTACAATCACAAAACAATCCAGAAATTGGTAAAAACATATATAATTCAGTGACAACCAAATAGTTTGCTTTTCCCACTCATTCCCACTAAGGCCAGAACCACGAAACTAGCGCAGAAACTGGAAAAACACCCAAAACCAACTAAAAACCATGTTCAGCCAGTGGGTTGCTGAGAGGAAATTTGTTTAAAGATACTATTCTGACTCTTCTTGATCCTATCTGATTATGTTGAAAATTGTTTAAATGTGTGCCCCAGCTCTGCAAGAAGGGAAACCGTTTTCGGCCGTTTGCGCGCAGCTGCTTACGATCACTTGCGTTTGGCTAGAAATAGATTATACCGGTATCATTTTGATGGAAATTATTCCATTTTTCCATATGGACTCATGGAGGTCTTAGAATATTTTTTTTTGAACTCAACGGATGCCGGAATAATACTTTTATTATTCTGATGTATGTTGACGGGGGTATCCCCTTAAGGCATCCCTCATGTGGATTTGGCAACCTTTGCAGAGCAAAACAAATTGAAACATCAAAATGATCATCATTTTTGATCATGTTTGCACATTTTTGCCTTTATGTCCCTTATTATTCATTATTATTCCTTATTCCTTTCCCATTTGTGACAGCATAGACACTCGCAATCTGAACGGTCCTCATGGCCATCTGGGGATCCAAGGCTCATTCTACGGGCGAGTCACTGACCCGGACTTCAAAAAGTCGATTTCCACTCGCAAACCCGTGGCTTCTTCGCATCCACGATGTGTGCATTGACACTCTGAGGATCTCTGAGGAACTTGCGAACACATGTGAAAACACTTGAGGATCATATCATCATGAGATCAGTTCATTTCACGGATCTTTGGATCTACAAAATGATCAATATGATCAATATGCCTTTTTCAGTTACATGCCTTTTACAGTGACCTGTCCACGTGGCTGTGACATGGTGAGGTGGACTTCGGTGGTCGCAAGACCTGTGCCTTGCGTGCGCTCTTTTGGCTTCGCTGCGTGCGTGCCATGAGTGATGCCATTGCTGCCAAGGGCGGACGCTTGCTGGTGCCGACACCAAAACACGGCAGAAGTCAACGAGTTGTAGCTGAGTCAGATGATTTCAAAATACCATGAATAACCGCAGATCATTGGGTATAACCAATGATGTATGTTATGTATGAACCCCAGATGAATCAGATGATGGGCTACAATCAATGATGTATGTATACTGATCACATAGTTGAAGTGAAGGGTTGGTTGCATGTACTGCTTAATCAAGCACTCCTTGATTGTGGCCTACTTGACTTCTTCATGCAACTTTACCTGTCTTGCAAATTGAATTATTGAAGCAAAAGAGCATGGCTTCCAGTTGGAGTACTCGTGACAATACATCAAGATGCTTCAAGTATGACCACAGGATAGAGATCTGTTTTGCGGAATTCGACAGGTGTGCCATGGCAAACCAGAAGACGTCCTTGCCCCTTTGCCTGCGGGTTCACTGGTGGTGTGTCAAAGCGCTGCTCGGCGCATTTCCATGCCTTTCCCAGGTCTTCCACCCAACGAAGATCAAGCAGGAATCCAGCAATGTTTGAGAACGTTCAATTGCCTTGATTATCTTGATTTGCAGATATTTGCAGATATTTGCAAACATGTTATCCATGTTATCCATGTTATCCATGTTATCCATGTTATCCATGTTATCCATGTTATCCTCGTCAAACTTTCCTTTTTGCAGAAACGTTGCGGTGTTTACATCGTTTAACCCACTGGGATCACTGGGCAGCTCCATGGCGTGTTCTGTGCACTGTTCAGCAAGTTTCTCAATCCATAAGATCCATAAGAGCTGAGGAACCTGTTTCTCCCGAGCAGACCGATGTTGAGGACAAGGTTGAGGAGGTGTTGTCGAAGACGCACGGTGAACTTTGGAGGAAGTGGGGAGCGATGGGCCTTTATCATCGCAAGGCCGGCAGGGCCAGGACTTTCTACAGCATCCCTCCGTTTTTCATGAAACGAATATCAGAAGAGAGCCTCATAATATGAAGATTATTAAGATATTCGTACATTTCAATGCATGAATCATGAGTTGCATTTGCATCTGAAAGCTTTGCATCTCTTTATTTTACTTTGGCCATACAAAGCATGCTGATATTTGCAGCATTGAAACCTCTCCAGCCATTTCTGTGGCTGGAGGACTTGCCGTTCCCTGTGAATGGAGGGCCAGGGAACTACACAGAGCTCTGTTTGACCATGGGCTGGGAGGACCATGGGGTACATGGAGGATGTTTGTTGACGACTTGGGATGTTTTTTTTGGAGAACCGCTTTCAAAACGTTTTGGATTCAACATGTGGAGACATTGTGAAGACCATCTTGTGGATATTTGTAGATCATACTCAATCTTAATCATGTACAATCTTCGACACCAGGATGCAATATGATGCAATAAGTTCTAGATTTCTTTGGAGTTTTTTGGAGTTTTTTCCAACGTGCAGGACCTCTGGCGTTCCCCTGGCCGCACGGCAGATGCTGCCCGCATTCGTGTTCCTGTGGCTGCACCGGATGCATGGCCACAGGCTCGACGTGAAAATTGCGAGCACACACAGTTGGACATCGTGCCGAGAATTCCAACTTCGGAAACTTCACCAGGTAAACTAAGCTTAGTTTAGAAATGTTTTTAGAAGCTTAGTCAGCTTAGTCAGCTTAGTCAGCTTGGTCATCTTCGTTCAGAGAAGTTCAGCTCCCACGCAGGGGCTGGCGGCTGTTGATCTTCCGGGACTCATGTCGGATCAAGTTCTGCGGGATGATCGGGACACTCAGCTGACGAATGCGCTGGCGTTGTTTTGGTGTTTTGGGCAGATGACGGCAGAGTCATGAAACATATGAAACTCTCTCCATAAAGGGACGGTAAAGATTCACAAGGCGTGAAGACCAAAGTGTTTTCATGTGCAAAACTTCATGAGAATCGAGAAGAAGAATGTGCAGCCCATTCCGTTTCTAAGGAAGCACTGAAATTCTTGGGTTACAGTGCAGAAGAGATCGAAGAGGCTCTGGCAAGTGGAAAACCAAAAATTCAAATTATCTGAAGGCCAAAACGATCAAAAAAGCAAAGGCTAAGCATCCGAGTTGGTATAGGTCTCGGAGACATCCAAGTCTCGCGCATGGCATGGCGTCAGGCGATGTCCCAGGAGTTGCCGGAGGCTGGTGAAGCCGCAGCGCAGAAGAGCTTGGAGAAGTGGCTCCGGGAGCAAAACGAAGAACCCAAGGAGCGACAACAGAATCCCCATGAATCCCCTAAGAACATCTTGAATTCATCATTGCCAGTTCCAGATGGATACAGAAAGTGACAACGCCTTTGGTAAGTCCTGTGGCTGAAGGACCTCCATGAACCGGTCTTGTGGGATTTGCCCACAGGCGGCGGCGGTGCTAAGGGTCACGACGCCCTGCAATGGGCGAATTTGGCGAAACCGGATGGCTGGCTACGAGCTCCTTAGAGAAGACCTGGGTTGGTCTGAAAATGGCTGGTGAATCAATGTTTTTTTTCAATGTTCATCATCATTTTATCATCATTTTCCCCCATGTTCTTTATGGCTATTTAAGGGAGGTATATACGGTATACCCTGCACTGCTGCCTTTGAGCATGCAATCGTTTCACAATGGTTTCACAGTGGTTTCACAATGGTTTCACAATGGTTTTCAGCATTTTCACTGTTTTGAGATTGTTTTTTTGAATGTTGTGGGGATAGGGGATGCTCGTGACATGATATGACATGCCAACAAAGTTGTTCCAATTTTCGAAGCAAACATGGCAATCTCTCGCACTGACGTGTGCCTCTAGAATCCTCTAGAGCCTAAATGTCCTGATATGTCTCAGCTTCTCTTTGTTTTCAAGTATGATATAGGAAGATTAGGAAGCAGGAAGCGATTCATGGAAGCAAAACAGTGCAGTGCTGTTTTTAAACCTCGAAACTTTCAGAGAGAGGAGAGAGTCGTGTTCGGTGCTGAGATTTCGCACTACATGGCCGTGGGATGCATCTCTGCCAGGGAGACATGGCTGGAATGAAAATCTTTGAGGACTATAGTGACTATGGAAGTATGGACGAAGGAAGATGAGGCACAGGTACGATTCGGTACGATATTGAAATATATGGAAAGCTTCCTGGAGAACACACATTTCAGGACCTGTTTGACCGTCAGTCTTCTCTGAGGAGATCTTCGCCCGTGCCGAAGAGTCCCGCAACTTCAACGGCGTTGCTCATCGTTTACTTTGGCGTGAACTTCACCGATTGAATGCCATCAGGCAGGGAACGTTCGCCGATTCAAAGTCCTCTCGACTTTGATCCATGGATATCCATGGCCATGAAGAGCCCACGCTTTGTCTTACACAGCTCCAAGCCATCATAAGCAATCTATTTCAAGATATTTCCATGGTGTTTTGTGGAACTGGAAGTTCCTTCGCAGGTGGGGCCGGCGACTCTTTTGGTTGCAGGGCCCAGGACGTGTGGAGAGACCTTGGTCTTGGGATATGAAGCTGGTGGAGGCATGGAAGGCGCGGTAAACTGCACGGTAAACGGCAGTGGTATCGTATGGAAACCGCTTCGAAAGCTGGTGATTTCATGGTGATTTCACTGGTCATGGTGGATTTCACTGGGATTTCATGGTGATTTAATGGGGTTTTATGGTGGTTCAATGGGATTTCATGGTGATTTGTCAATATGCCAACTTGAAACATGCCCAGAGTCGAGTGGTTTTTTAGAGTCGATCAGAAGGTATAAACATGGCATATTCTGCGGCATAGGCACGTTGTCCAAGGAATCCAAGGCATGTCGTTGGTGCCTCCTGAGGCGGGCCTCACTGGAGTTCCTTACATCGATGCCTGCATGCGGGAACTCAAGCAGACCGGATGGTTGGCCTACAAAGGCCCCTGATGGCTGTGGCGCTTTTCCGATTCTGGTGGATTTTGCCAACTTTATCCAATGCAATCTCTAAGTTGATCCTACCAACACTTGGTCTAGTTGGTCCAGTTGGTGGCAATGACTTGCCAAAAACTTCTTAATCTTGGCGACATCGTCAGCCCTTCAGCAGTGCAGGTCGCAAGACAGTTGGTTTTTATTTCGTTTTCATTCTTGGCTTAGCATCTTGGCGTTTTCATCGTGCGGTGCACCGGGGCATGCCACCGGGGGGGGAATTGGACGGAATTGGTGTGGCATGGGGCGGCAGACAAACGATTTTTTCTTGCAGTGCAAGCGGAGATAGCTAGGATTGGCGCATTGGCGCTTTCCATTTCGAAGATGTCTTGTTGGACTATGACGTGGCCATGAACTATGGGAATTGGGTCGTGGTGTCAGAGGCTCCTGTGGCGTGCAGCGAAAACGTGCTTTCATCCCTTCTTGATTCACTTTGGGAATATCTGGACGTAGCTGAAGCTGCTTGTGATGCTGTCTCATGCTCTCTCAAAGTCTTTCTAAGACTCGTTTCAGGGGTCTATACGGATGCTTTAAGGATGTTTAAGGACCTCAACGGTGTCGCGGGTCGGTTTTCGCAGCTTACGGTCTCTAGATCGGTGAGGTGGATAAGAGCAGCCGTGGCGCACACGGTTTCAAGACTGTGGAGGATCTTGCTGCATGGAAGATGGAGGAGTTTGAATGGAAGCTCAGTGCGGAGAAGACTCTTGGCAGATGGCAGCAGCTGTAGCTGAGCTTATGCTGTGTTCAGAAATATTCGAATCCAAATGTCCAAAATTGTCCAAATGACAATGATATGACAATGATATCCCTTGAAAAGAACAATGTCTATCAATGTCCATTCATATTCCATTCTGAACAGAATCCAATGTCCATTCGGCCGTACATTCCACACATTCCACAGTACTTTCCGTGACTCAACAGGAAGAATGACCCTTCGGGGGACTATCTGCGTCGATGGCTTCCTGAACTTCAGAAGTTGGACGCCAAGCACATCCACGAGCCCTGGGCCATGTCAGAGGAGCTGATGACCCGCTGTTCCTTGACCGAGATGATGGATGATGGATGGATTAGTCTATGGGTAAGCTAGGTAAATTACCTATGGATGATGGATATTGATGGATATTGATGGATATTGATGGATTACCTACAGTATGGATTTATCTATGGATTAGCTATGGATGATTGATGGATTAGAAATGGATGATGAGTCACTATAAATATCATCATCACTAATTATCACTGATTTTACATCACTAGAATCAATAATACACATTAATACACTATCTATGAATGATCTATGTCACCGATGTTGTCGTTTCAGGTCATTCGTTCTCATTCTGGGATGTTCCAACTGTAAGGACTATTGCAAACTGCAATTTGATGAAGCGCTGAGAAACATGGACAACAAGAAATCTTGTAGCTTGCTCCCTTCCTTTTCTTGCGCGGGTCATGATTTTCCGTATTGTGAAGGGCTTCGCTGGGCTCCCAAATCATGTTGGAAAGACAGGAACTCCATGGAACTCCATGGAACTCCTTCAGACCGCCTGGTCTGACCCGGTTGCACCGGTCGTCAGAAATTCTGCGTGTCCGTTGAGGTGGCTGTGTGCTGGGGCGGGACTATCCGATGCCGCTTGGGGGGCCTTTCAGGATGAGAGAGGCCGGCCTGGCGGCCTGTGCAAAGCTGTTGAACCACATTGAAACATATTGAACCCACTGCAGATATTTGATGATATTTTTAATTTTATTTGTAGTTCATTGTAGTTCATTGATGTCTAGATATGTCTAGTAAACTCTCATGTTGGCCCTTTCACTTTCGACTCAGCCATTTAGAAACAAACAAATTCAATTTGATCAAAGCAGGGGCATGTTTTGCAGGAAGTGTCGGAAGAAGAGGAACGTCGCTTTCATCCGAACGACTCTTCCGGAAACCGCTATACGCAACACGGCAGCATCAGAATCTTCGAGCGGCTGTAAAGCCAACTTTGGGGCAGGGCTGTCTTGATTTGAATCACAAAATAACTGTACATCTATAGAAGATCTATATTCGTACAAGCACTCTCATAGGAGTAGGTCCCCTCATCGAGGGAATAGATGGGAATAGGATGCTTTGGCTTTGCAATTCTTTTCCTTCAAGTATTTGAGTGTGGCTTCACTGGGCAAAGGTACAAAGAATTCATCGACTTCGCTATGAAGAAGGGCTATGATGCAAATTTTGGGAAGAAGTGCTGGGAGCGACAGAGAGTACAGTAATTCTCACACAAGTTGCTGCTGGTGTCCTAAAATCATTAAAATCGTTCACCAAGTCTGCCAAGTCTTCCACAAATTTGTCACCAAATCATCACATCTCACAGGAGGAGGCGCAGCCAATTAGCGTTCTACAGGAAGAGAATCAGCAGCTTCGGCAACAGCTGCAGGTGGATACCGTGGTCTGTAGGGCATGGCGTGTCCACATGGTGCAGTCAGCTGCTAGTCACCGGTTCCTGTGTACTATACGTGCCTTGAGTCCTAGAGTGGAAACAAGACAGACCACAAGCAAGGACACCCCAACAAATACAACTGAGACAAGGACACAGATGGGTAAAACCAATGACTGCAAGGCAACATACAAATTAACGTTCTGCACACCATGTTTTGTTCCCGGCAAATAGGCAAAACCTTCTTCAAAAGATGTTTTGGGTTTTCAAGTCCTCTTGGAAGTTTCATCAATTTTCCCCTCACTTTTGGTCGTGCATTTGTTTGCTGCCTCGTTTTCAGGCTGCGGAGCATCAACTTCGCAGCTTGCAGAGTGCCTGAGTCAAGTGCATTTGGCATTTGGTGGCTTGGATGCGTGTATTGTGTATCAGATGTATGAGGATTGAGTGTATTCCAATATGCTATATTATGATATACTAATAAATATAATTATATATATAATTATATGATCATAATGTATGATGATGTATGAGAATGTTATATACAATTCATCCGCATGCTCCGAACCTGCCATGGTGGGCGAAACTGGTTTACTGGTTTCCCGCCTGTGCCAAGGTGTTTAGCGCAGACAACGACAGATCTTGGCAGATCTCCTGGCGGGCGAGCGAATCTTTTTTTAAGTGGAGATGCCGAGAGTCACCGAGAGTCAGTCATACTCCAAAACAGGATGAAAAACCAGGCTTAAAACATTGATTGTGTGTCCATTTTGAATCATTTTTTAAAGCCATTTCGGTATCGCTAGGACTGAAGGTCTTCCTGTTTGTGTTTATCAAAAGAGAGGTTTCGCCTCCGATGGGATTCAGTGAGGTTAGGGTCTAATGAGATGAGTGATGTTTTCGATGCCTTGGAAACCAATGGCCAACGTCTTTGGGTTCTTTAAGACTTAAATAGTGAACTTTGTATTGTTATGTCAATATATGTCAATTATGTTATTTTAATTCCAATCTAATCATAATATTCCAATTGACATTCCAATTAACATTCCAAAATGTTATGTCAATTATGTTATGTCAATTATGTTATGTCATTTCCAATATCTTTCTGATGTGATTCCTTGGTCTCCACAAGTTATGGCCAGAGTCAGACTCTGGCCAACAGTTTCGAGTTTTGTGCCACCAGTTGGCCAGACCTGAAAGGAATCAGCTGTGACGGTTTTCATGTTTTGAACGGAAACGGCTCAAGATTTTCTCTCCCATTTTGAAAGTTGGTGGATTCCTTTCAAGATCCACAGCGACAGACTTCGGGATCTGTCATCTTTAATGGAAAAAGATCGCCTTGCTTTTCCATCAGCCATGTCACATTGCTCAAGGCAGGCTGTTGTGACCAGATAAATATGAGATGTTTCGCTTGGTTTTGCTTCTGATTCGTGTTTCTTCCAGATATCAAAGTCACATGCCCTGAGAATGGTAAGCTGCATCAGTGCATTGTTGTGAATCTGCTTAAATTTGCAAATCAAATCAAACAGATGAGATGTATCATTGCAGTCCAGTGTTTCTGCAGCCAGTTCAGCAGTCCAGTCAGACATGGCCGCCATGGTCCTTTGGAGCAAAGCTCCCAAGTCCTTTCCCGGAGCTTTACATCGCAGCTTCCGACGGCCTTCAGGAGGTATTTTGTGCTTTGCTCAAGGCGATGTGGTGAACTTCTGCGGTGATGCATTGGCGGTTAGCACATCGCAAGCCTTGGAAGGGATAGAAAGAGCTGACTGGTGGGGTTTCGCAGGCCGTGCCAGTGCTGATGCTGCATTGCATATGAAGATGAAAGGCTTGGCCGAGGAATGCCGGAAGCAAAGGACGCAGCTGGACTTTGCAGAAGTTCTGGTGACACGTGGTCCTTCACAGGTCAGTGTTCCAAAAATTCTTGTTTCATGTTGGATGTGTCTAGGACTTGAAACCATCTCAATCTAACTAATCTAACTAATTTCAAGATGATATGATCAGCTTCCATAGACATTTTTTGCATGAATTTCTTGGGATGGTAATGATGGTATTGCAATCTATGCAAACTTACAACCATTCCACCCATTCCACTGGACCTTCGGTGACCTTCGGTGACCTTCGCCATAGGTTCAGCATTTGCTGCACACTGCGATCCCAAGTCATCCTGCCTCAAGAGATCCAGCCTCAATGCCTGCCAATGTCGGAAGCCCACTGCGCCCAAGCATGGTGGATATTGTCCCTCGCAGAAACCGGCAGTTCAACAAGCCGAAACGGAAACATGACCCACGACATGTCATCCATATGATGTGATCATGCGTGGAATGCCAATGTTTGCTTGCAAAGTAACCCATATGTGTGCCACATGTGCAAATATGCCATCTTATTATGGATAAGGTAACTGGACACAGAAACCAGCATGTAACCTCCATTTGTAGAGCGTGAACCTGCAGAAGCCAGCGGAAGCTCTCGGTGCTCGCAAGTCTGAAAGAAGTGTTTGACACCTGTTGCAGCAGAACCTAAGCATCTGCGATTTTTCGATGTGAAGATAGCTCGCTCTTCATGGCAAATTTACTAATTTTTACTACCTGACCATCAACTCGTGTGACAGACTTTTCACTTCTTTTTGACCTTCCAGGCGCCGTGTTTCTAGCTCGAAGAATCTTCTCGTCGTTTTGGGGGACCATGAAGAAAGCAAGCGAAGCAATAGCACTATATAGCACTTCTACTAGTCTACCATAGTCTACCTCATTCGAAAACGGTCTTGTTTCTCCACATGTCTGAAAGATCACTTGACAGAGACAAAATGTTGTGGGACAGTTGATCTGAGGAAACTGCCGAATACTTCTTGCATAAAGCCTTCACGGGTCTTCTTGAAGCAGCTGCTGACCTTGGGGCCAAGTCCTTTTGCTGCCCTTCGATTGGTTGTGGCTGTCGAGCATTTCCAGTGGAGACAGTGGCACGCATTGGTCTTGGTGTCTTTACAAGCCCTCCAAATGCAGAGATTCCTTACATCGAAATTCGTTGCACACAGCGTGAAGTCTTGGAAACCTGGATCGAGAAGACCTCTGAATTTGGACTTGAACGTGCTGGTTTTTGAGAATGGGCAGATAGTCGCAGCTTGCATTTTTTGAGAGTGGCTAGTCCCCAGGGATGTCGATGCTAATTGAGCGCTTGTTGCAGCTTCCGCAACATGGTGCAACAAATTGCAACAATTGGTGTTGCAACGAAGTTTTTGTCAAAACGATTTGTAAATTCAAAAGTGAGCATAAATGCAGCCTTTGAGCAGCACAAGTCCACTTTTGCCCGTGCATTTTTTTTGTAATGTGATTTTGTCCCGTTCCTTTTACAAGTGACCTCCGGTACTTTGAACTCACCTTTGAACCCAGAGAAAGTGCAACATAAACGAGCAGAAAAAGGTTCACACATCATTGTGTGTTGCTTCGTTCGTTCCATTTGTCCAAGATGGTAGTTGTGCATCTCTGTGCGGTGAGAAGACTTGTAAAATCCACTGATGGAGAGGCCACTGATGGCCACTGATGGGCCACAACTTAGCGTCCCAAAAGACAGTGAATGGCAGCTCATGGCTGAGTTGGAGAGGTCTGTGTAAAGCCACTGGGAAATCATGTTTGCTACATAGCCTCATGCTGCGGATGGAGACGTATGTAGTTCCTTTTTGTGTGAAGGCATTGAAGGAAGTGTCGAGTCCTAAGCTGACCTTGAATGATTAACGGCATTTAGAACTATTATACCCTGTCATCCCATTTTAGTGGATTATTAGCCATAACCCATCCATTTGGGGGTTATCATCATTTATGGAAACCCCCAACGAGTTTGCAACTCATCTTATCATCAAACGGTTTAGACTCCAGGTATGCCAAGCTTCATACGGACGCACCTTGCAGCATTCAACATCACATGAGGTCAAGCAATGGAACGTGGAACGTGAGAAAATCAGAGTCTTTGAATGTCTTTGATGATCTTTGCATGTGACAAAAACAATCATGGGACATCGTGGGGATATCGTGGGGATATCGTGGGGATTTTGGTGTTTTATGGTGCTAATATCAGCTGCATATCAGCTGCATATCAGCTGTGTCTGCCGGCCTCTGGCCTTTGGGCTCGGTGTTTCCTTTCCAGTGCGAGCGCGTTTTCGCTCCGGTGGAGACTCCGCCATGATGAACCGAGCTGGGAGGAGGTCCTGCGTCGTAAGCCATTGGAAGACTTGGTAAACTGTATTACCCTCTGGTAAACATACCAAAAACTATGGAGAATCACCATGTTTAATGGGAAAATCCACTATTTCTATGGTCATTTTCAATAGCGCACTGTTAAATTACCAGAGGGTATACGCTCTGGTGACTAACACTTCGCTATTGAACATGGCACCTTTGTCGATTTACCCATGAAAGATGATGATGTTCCATAGCGAACTGTTAGTTTACCATAGGGTATATGTACTTGACCGATGGTTTTCCATGCATCTTTGATTCATTTTGATTCCATGTTCCCGTGCCGTGAGGCGGCGTGCCGTGCTACCTTTGTTGCCATTGGTAGCGGCGCTTGGGGTTGCCGGTTTGGGCTTTGCACCAGAGATGCGGAGCCCGAAGGCACGTATCAAGGGGACAGGTTGACACAGGGATCGACTTCCCAAGGACTTTGCTGAGTCCCGACACCATTTGCTCCTATCTTCACGTTCTAATGAAACCTCCTCGAATCATGCGCAAGTCCTTGTCACAAGGTCTTGTGATTTCCGGCATTGGCCGAAGTGCGTCCAGTGTACATTGTTTGACATGAAGTTTCATGCGAGGTTACTCCGTGTTCCAATTTTTAGGCATTTCATCAGTTTTTCTTTCATGCCTAATTTTCCCATTTCTGACTGAACAGTTTCCATATCCTGTTTCAGTGAGTCCTGCCTAGAATCTAGGCCTTCCACATGTTCCGGAGCAGTCTTTTCAATTCTTTGTATAGACACAATGTGGGCGGGCTATCATTAAATGGGGATAGCAAGAACATGTAAGAACCAATAGCAATTACCAATTTTTCTCAGCATTTTTTTTGGCCAAAGAAATTGATCACCAATGATCCCCATCTAATATTAGTAGCAATATACTGGGGAAATTATAACGACCTCACTGTTCTCCCGAACCCTCCTGGAATCATGGTTTTTATAGGGAAATCATCCCCTTTTATGGCCCAACAATTCAGGTTAGTGAAATATTAGAATTTACCCAGATACTATACCCTTAATTTGTCACAGCCGTATATCCGGGGTTTATGAATTTTATTAACCCAGGGTTGACATTACATGACATTACCAATATCATCGGATCATTGGATCAAAAAACCATTGGCTCTGGAGGTGAACGGCCAACGGGACCAACGGGACCAACAGTCCAGTCGGCTATGCGGTAGATGGGCCAAGGCGGCCAAGGCGGCCAAGCCAAGCCCGCCAGTCCAGCGACAAATCTCCAAATTAGATTCTTTGGGCTTCAAAAGGCAGCAACTTGGTGTGAGATGGAGATGATGTAGATATGATGTAGAATTGTAGAAGATCTTTTTTCGTCCAGAATTCAGAAACTTCGGAAAAGCTGCAATCGGTTTTTTGCGTGTCTCAATTGTGCTCAAATTTGTGGACAGCTGAAACTCCACAGCATCAGTGGGCGCCAAGGCAGCTGCACGACGCTGCACGAAATGTTGCCTTCATTGCAGCCATCGCAGCGACCATTGCGGGCAGCTGGATCTTCACTGGGAAGTGGTGGAAGGCCTGAAAAATCTGAAAACTGAGGACCAAATTGAAATAATTGAAATAATTTATTGATTAGATTTGGTGATTTGGTCTTTTGTTTTACTCAGTTGCCATAATTATTGATGATCAGGTAATCAAGGTGACATGAAAGCGACCTTACACGGTGACATGAAGGAGAAGACTGGAGATTTCGCAAGAGATTCAAGCACGGCTTTTTGTCAATCTTTGTCATATTTTCTTTCATTCTGACATTGTAAGATCATGAATCCTTGGGACACATTGGAACCTCTCCGAACACGTTTTCTGTTAGGTGCCTTTGGGCTTGGCCTTGCCCTCCATGATCTACAGACTTTGGACCACACGAGGTAGCACCGAAAAGCTGGCGCAGGCGGAATCAGGGAAAAGCGGGATTTTGGAAAAGGGACAACATGATTTATTTATATTTATACATTTTTGTACACATTTATTTCTCATTTTTCCTGTTTTTTTTCCAATCTCATTGAGAACAGATAGAACAGTCTGGAGCAATGGCCCTCTCCTGGAGCCGGACCGAAACTTGCTAAGGTCAGCGCTTCCGTAGACACCAAATACATTGCCAGCACTGAGGAGGCGCAGGGAACCCGCAGGGAACCCGCAGGGAACCCGCAGGGAAGCCGCAACCCGGAACTTCCGACCAGAATGGGACAGGAATTGTTGGGCAAATTTGCCATGGAAATCGACATGTTTAGAAGTGGTAATTTCTGTTTGACATATTCAAAACATATAAAACGTTTCAGTATTGTTGTACTATGGTTGTGCCGACGCTTCGGGACTTGTTGACTGAGAAGCTTTCAGCCTTTTGGCTCACAGCACCATTTTCCGCCATGGGAAATACTCCCTGCTGCAAAGAGAATGTGAGCGAGGTGAAGGAGGCTGGAGCACGTCGAAGCATAGTCCCTGTAGTAAAGTTCGAAAGCCTCAGATTCTAAAAGGATGTGACATGTAGGAAGAGAGTAGTCGTGTGCGTCGTGTGCCAGGTGGTACACGCTGCCGACCACCTCTTTGAACCGAGCCCTGCACTGGAAGCAGATCTGCCACCAGAGCCGCCACCGGCTCCAAGTTGTGACTCTCAACGCTTCAATTGAGATGATTTTACATATTTCACATATATTCGACATATATTTCACATGTCATTTTGGAGAAGCTTAAGAATTTTACATATGTTTATATATGTTTCGATGTTCCAAGTTTTTCCTCATGAAGCAATTTTGAAGATCACCACCCTTTTATAAATGAAATTTCAGAGGGGGGGTATCCCTTGAAATTTCATTTATTGTGTTTCATTTTTTTCCATTGATCAGAGATTTCAATCAGATTTAGCGGGCTGCCCAAAGCCA
>Ga0126342_10012336_pt1 | contig 15242 bp, 10 predicted proteins | sample Cyp1metagenome_FD_92528 | JGI IMG/M metagenome (GOLD analysis project Ga0126342, IMG submission 92528) | Coral microbial communities from Lord Howe Island, Old Settlement Bay, Australia - Cyphastrea 1 metagenome | ecosystem: Host-associated > Invertebrates > Cnidaria > Coral ...
GCAAGCGATACCCCCCAAGTTTACCACATATCATTATTGTACAAACGTGCGGTAAGCGATGGGACCTTCCCAAATTTGTGGATGTCCTTTCCGTGAACCTAGGGTTTTCACAATCGCTCATATATATATATATTGTACATATTCGTTAGAAGAAGTTAAAAGCCAACTCGTAACTGGAAGGCCCTTCCAGCAGCACAGGCAAGGCTGTTTGAACGGAGCTCTTTCCTTTCATTGTTTAGAATCGCAAGTGTTTGTTCAAGATCCTTTTTTCTCAGTTGCATCTTCAGGCTTGCTCCCAGTTATTTTAGGTATATAACATGATAGCCAGGCGGGAACTGGCCAGGACGCAACCCCTGATCTTGGCTGGGATGACATGACTGCCAATATCAGATGCCAACCATGCTGCCTGAAAACTTAGGCTGATAGTTCCGACGAGTCTATCGATCTCCCAGACATGCCGGCGGCAGCATTTGAAGCCGTGCTTGAGCACATGTACACAGGTTTCTCTGGGCGAAAACTGGTGATTTGCTGGGTTTGATTGAGATAAAATACAAATCACTGAAAACCAACTTGTACTTGCAATTTTGTACTTGCGACATTTGGTTATATATAAATTATATCCAATCTTTTTTAAAATTCTGCGAGTTTTCCCTTACACCTGGTTGAGGGCGAGGGAACGACTGGTGAAAAATTGGTCCCAGACTGTCCCGGGGATCCCCTTGATCGATCGCTGGTTGGTTTAGGAGTCATACTTAGAGAGCTCAAGTGAAGATGTGTGGATGAGGGTGATAAATATGAAAATAGATGAATAATTCTTCTAATTCATGTGTACGTATATACATACAATAGTCCCAGGAGGTTGGTGTATACTATTTCAACATCCCATTTTTGACTAGCACATTCTCTAACATAGAAATGGAAGACCATAGCTCAAATGACCAGCCATTTGTGAGTCCATTGGTGTCCAATCTAGACAGAAAATATGCCGTTTTTGGCATTTGGTAGCCATCCACCTTCCAGATTGCATGGACAACTTGCAGGAAAATTGAATCACTTGGACTGTAAACATACCATTCATTGATCCCCCCTTTGATTGTTTCCTTCATATCAAATGCTCGGCCATGGTGGCCGGGCAAATAACGATTCCTACATAGCTTTGGCTAACGGTCCATGGGTGATTTAGCCTTTGAGAATGGTGATGTTACCTATTGAACATGGTTCCATATCTATGCTAAAAGAGCAACAATAGGCAACATCATCATACTGAAAAGGTAAATCATAGAACATCAGAATAATTCGAATATCAAACGGTAAATCTCAATTTTCTATATTTCTATTGATCATAGCACAATAGTATTGTTGAAGAACTACCTTCGCTGGGCTTAGCAGGTGCCCATTATCCTCATTAACTGTAGACATATCATGACATATCCACCACAAACCCACCAGTTATTCGGGTCATACATAAACCCACTTATATAGCAAACCACGGGGCACCATTATAACTATTGTTAGTTAATACAGTCCAAGAAACATAGTCAAATTGTAGTTGTTGGTTAATTGCAGGATTATATCCACTATTATCCACGTTCATTAGTTAAATCCCCCTAAGTTGGCAAGTTAAATCCCATACGAACCTGCAACTATAGATTCATAGATATATCCTACCATAAATCCCATAGGATATATCTATAGTAATAATGTATATCACTCCAATTAGCAATATAGATTGTTACCTATATATACAAATGTATATATATATACACCATAGAATCATTTTGGCACTTAACTATAGGTAAAACTCCAAGTAACCTGATTTAACTCTATCATAAGTTTTACCCTAAACCTTGGCAAAGTCGCCAGGTAAGTGTTGCTTCCATGAAGAGTTGCTTGTGGCGTTGTTGGAGGTGAAGGGCAGTTCTGGGAGAAGAGGGGCTGTTTTATTTTTTTTCGTGGGATTTTTTGTATCCAACGGAATTGCATGATTCAATGGATTTTAAAGAACCAACTTGCATGTTTGGGAATTTGAATCAACAAGAATTGCATTTTATTAGGATAACCGTTCTTTGTTTAGCATCATTCTTGTTTAATATATAATATGTTCAATCCTTAAAAAATGAATGAGAATCCTAACCGATGATTTTTTTCAAGGGGGGTGGCTCAACCACCGACCAGATTATATGTTTTCTGTATTTATGTATATAGACATATGTTTGAAATCACCAACTATTTTGGCTATGCGCATAACCCAGTAAAATGCAAATTTGCCGGTTCTGATCTTGTTTTTTTTTGTATTATGCATGTGTTACCTTGGAATCGTTGTAGGGCCTGCTCTCATTGAAGATGACTGGACCACAGACCTTCTCTCTTCATTGGTATGTGAAGAGAATTGGTATCTGAATGCTAGTTAAGTAGCATTTGAATCCGAATAAAAAACCAGCTCCAGCAAAAGATCACAAGTCTTAAACTAGTTCTGATAAGAGTTATGATAAGAATAATACACTATGTTTGATATTGTTTTGCCGAACTTTGTTACGTCCTTTTCCCATGTGATGCAACGTTCGCCACCGCAGGCCGCGTCGCGGTTGCAGTACCTTCGCTTGCTGGAAGTAGCAACTTGATGGAGTCTGAGGTATTCATCTGGGCTGTGACAGAAACTGGGATCTGGGATGTGAATCAACAGATACTGCACCAGTATGGGTTTATGATCCATATACAACATGGTATATGATTTATATACATAATTACATAGTATATATACACAACCTGAATCTGCAAGTTCCCAGATATTTTTGGGACTTGTGTGCTTTCTCCAGTTTTGCGGGAGGTTTTTTCCAGAAACTGCTCGTGTTTTGGGCGAAAGTGACGATCAAGCGAGGCCACCGAGAATTGCGGATTGCACAGTTCGTTGGTGTTTTTCTACATGCAATGATGGTGAAGCCACTTTTGGGCCCCCGTTTACTATAGTTTATGATACGCAAATAACTATATATATATATAGGATTCTTTGAGTTTATAAGATTTTATAAACCAACAAATTTCACTGGGAAACCCTGCCATTGTAGTTATGTCACCTGGCGCGCACCACTAAGGCCTCGCGCGCAGCACAGGATGGGGGTATCGATGGCGCTTTTTTACACCTCTGCATTTTGGGGACACCAAAATCGAAGAGGAAGGATATGAATGGAATATTGGAGGTTTATGGTATAGTTGTATCATGTTATATATGTTTTAATATAGAATTAATCGAGAAAACAACAGGATAAGAACGGAATATTGGCTTTCTTTCTCTCCGGAATCAAAGTATGGCAATTGATAATTCCCAATAAAAACCATTACTATAAACCCTATAATTAGTGTATGATTACCCTCTGGTTATTTAACATAGCCATGGAAAATGGCCCATAGAAATAGATGATTTTCCCAGCGAACTAAACCTCCATGGCTAGTGCGGGGATTTCCTTCTAGCCACCTTCGATTGGAGAGAAACTGCGACCGGTGGTACCATTTGTTGTGTCAATTTTTGAGTTGACACATGTTGAAACCAGGAAACCAATCTCTTAGAACTAACCATCAACAATAGGAAGTGTAGTTCCAGTTGTAAGTTCATAGAAATAAGTTCTATAATTTAATTGTATAGTTATTAACGGGGATATATCATGTTATCCCAGCTTATGTAGAGGTTGAGGTTTTGGTTTCCAAAGTCATGCTACCCAAAGTCAGCATCCAATGGATCGGGGATGGTCCTCTCCCCACGGAGAGAGAGAGAGAGAGTGTCTTGGAATTGGTCGATCGTACATTGATCCAATATACACAACTGGTTGGTGGTTTGGAACCATGGAATTTGATGACTTTCCATAGGTTGGGAATTTCATCATCCCAACTGACGAACTCATATTTTTCAGAGGGGTAGGTATACCACCAACCAGACAAGCACTGCAGGCAGGGAACTTGGTTATCAATCCATGAATAGGGCGAGTTACTATCAGCTATAAATCAAGTATAAATCAGCTAAAACATCAGTTATACATCAGTTATATATAATAGGTAATGATATCCGGATCTAAAATCTAATATAGCTAATTTATCTAATTGCCAATTGGTCAGTATAATTTAGATGGTTGGCGAATCCCATTCATCTAATTTATAATACCATCATGATCTAATAACCATCTAATTTAGAATAGTTGTTCATCTAATCCCCTTCATCTAATTTATAATACCATCATGATCTAATAACCATCTAATTTAGAATAGTTATTCATCTAATCCGATTCATCTAATTTATAATAACCTTCTAATAACCATCTAATAACCATCTAATAACCATCTGATTTATAGCTAATTGGGGAACCCATTCATGATGCTTGGATGGCCATCAAAAACCCCACGTGCCAAATGCTGGTCGCGTTCAACTCGACCAGCCAAAAGGCGGTCCAACAGTTCTGGGTTGTAAGACGAGAAACCCTAAGGTTGTAACATATTAGAACCATATCATATCTTACAACCCTAAAAAGGTGTTACAATCATCATTTGGTTGGTGGTTTGGAACCATGGAATTTTATGACTTTCCATAGGTTGGGAATTTCATGATCCCAACTGACTTTCATGTTGTTCAGAGGGGTAGGTCAACCACCAACCAGTCATTGATATCAACGCACTTATCGATAAATCGCCGATAAACCCCAGCATAAATCGCGTCGCCCAACGTTGTGGCCCTCCAGTTCGAAGGAGACGCTCTTGCCCAGCAATTGCCTCCGGATTTGGGAAGTTGCAGCCCTTTGCTGATGGTTAATGATGGTTAATGATGGTTAATGATGGTTAATAATCTCTGGTTGGTGGTTTGGAACATTGCTTTTATTTTCCCCAACCAGATTGGGATGATGATCCAATCTGACTATTTTGTTTTCAGAGGGGTTGAAAATGGTGATCGATGGGGATATCATTGTCATAGATGTCCTTTTCCCATTGGTTGGTTGATTCAAAACGAGGGGGTTGAAGGTTTACCCCTTTAACAACAGGTTTGTTTGATGATAGATGGTATACCAAACCGGCCCCTCTATTTTTATCAAAAGGACATTATTGGCCCTTTGGCTTCTGCGCCATGATCCGCCTCTGTTGATCGGTGACCAGTTGCCAGTTTTCCAGATGTGCCAGGCAGATTTCCCATTGCCATGTTTGATGATCGGATGGTAAATAAAGCATTGTAAAACTTAGCACAATGTCGGGCCCCCCAGTTATAAGATGGTTTATAAACCCCATTAACTATAGTATACTATAGTTATAAGTATCATAAACCATAGTTATCGGAGTTATGTTCACCAACTTAGCTATTTAGGGGGGCCACATTGTTATAAAGCTTAGCAGGGATTAATTAAACCACCATCAGCATGCACGATGCCAACGTGTACATCTCGGTGCAGGATTAACCAGGATTAACCATTTGCGATTCGTAGGATGATTCTCGAAATAGTTATCCTGGATTAAACTATTATCTTGATGATTAACCTGGTTACATCTTGATGATTCGTAGGATTAACTAGGATTAACCATCAAAATTTGAGCCACCAGAGCATTCTCCACCCTTTCTGAGCATTCTCCGGGTCAGTCCAGCCACTGGATTTGCGGGAAACTGTATCCGATACTTTTCAGGTAGAACAAAAACACCAAAGAAAAACACAAAAAGCAACTCACTTTTATCCAGATATTGTCACATATATATATAAAGATAAAATACAATATAATATATATATAATATATATATATAATATATATATATATATTATGTAATATATATATATTCAGATGTTGGAGGGCCTATTTTGTTTTCACAGCTGGCGATGCTTTCCAAAACGATCAGAGCCAGGCGAGGTTGGCGTTTCGAGTTTGGGGTAAGTCCTTGGAAAATCCCCTCGTCGAATATTTATATATATATATTAATAACAATAACAATAACAATAATAGTAATAATAGTAATAATAATAGTAATAATGATAATGATAATAGTAATGATAATAATAATAATAACAACAGTAATAATAATAAAAATAGTAATACTGAGAATGATAATAGTAATGATAATAATAATAACAACAGTAATAATAATAATAAAAATAGTAATAATGATAATAATATATTGCATTTTACTGTACTTAATATTATATATATAAGATTTATATCATCTATATGTTATACAAATGCAGAAAATGATGTTATATATAATATTCCTGAAGTAGATAGACTGTCAGAGATTTTTAATCATATTCCCAATTTAGTGTTGATTCTTTGTGGAGAATTTCTATATTCAATCTACTCCGGGATATGTTTCCTGAAAGTCGTCCCAATTACTCCTCAACATTGCTTGGGTCCCAACACGATTGGTGCTTGGTTTTACCCCATCAAGCGATTTTAAGGTAAATCAATGGGCATGATCAATGGTATAGAATCTTCACCCATTGGTGGAAAAAAACCGTTCTAGTCATACCCATATGCGAACCATGGTGCTGATATGTAAAACCCTACATCACTGGGTGATTTTGGGCAAGGGCAAATGTTGGTGTGCATATTCCAGCACCATGGAGCATATGGGATACTGTACTTAAATCTGATTGATGGATTGTAAAATCTAATCAGATCCTGTAGACTGCCACAGACATTTGCTTAAATCTCACAATATCCCAAAAAATCAGCAAAAACATTAAAATTCCATTAAAACACATCCATTCCAGGTCCCAAAAAATCCTGAAATGCTTGGATAGTGGGGGGTTCATTTCAACCCAAGGACCAACTGGCTCTCACAGACTTACTGAATGCCTCGAAGGCGCATTCTGGATTGGGGACGGAAAGACCTCTCCACTTTGGTGGTTTCAACGGGACAACAGTCCCAAAAAACGGTAGAAAATTGTAACATCCCACTTGAACAGCGATAACTTTCTCGTTTCTATCGGTTTCGGGATTAGTATCTATGGGAAGAAACATGAATTACCCCATGAAGATATAAATATATGAATATTATATATGTTATTTTGATTTATTTTTGTGTAAGGCTGCGAAGCGCAGTAAATTTAGTCTGTTAGGGGGTTTTGGATGGGTCGTCCATTGCTGATGATCATCATAATAGATCATAACAGTAATTTTCATGGGATTACAACATGGTACAACCAGTGATTAGCAGCGTTGGGTGTTTTCAAATGCTATCTTCCATCACACAAAGGATCCATGTATGCTATTTATGGTAACATTTACCATCAATATACCCCCTTTATGTTAGCAGTATACCATACAGGGATCCTATGGGTCAGGTTACAACCAGTGATTAGCAGCGTTTTTGGTGTTTTCAAATGCTATCTTCCATCACCCATAGGATCCATGTATATGCTATATATGGTAACATGGATCCCATCAATATACCCCCTTTATGTTAGCATTTTTCTCCCAGCACCATGGATCCATAGGGGTCATGGGATAGTGATCTCGAACACATGAACCATACCCGGAAATCCCATCTCCGTGGAATCTGTGATCGTTTCAGCCAGAATCATACAATGTGGGGCCCCCGTTCGAGCTCGCGTTCAGTATTAAGTCTGGTTTATGGATGTTTATGGTAGATATAACTATAGTTAATGGGGTTTAGAATGGTTTATAAACCAACATAAAACTGGGGGGCACCACCTTGTAGGTTTCCGATCGTTTTCTGGTTTCAGAGCTATCACCAAGCAGTTAAGGAGCACCGAAAAAACCACCGCTTGGTTCCAGGTGATGTGTATGGGGAACTTTGAAGAGATTGCTCAAACCACTGAGATCCTTGGCGCGCTCTGAAAGAGTCGCTGGAGAATTTGTGAAACAAGGAAACACCAAGACATCTGAATCAAAAGAACTTGGGAGCATGGACTGAAGATGAAGAGTCTGACACGGCTCAATTGATGTGGCTGATCATGTTCTAAATTACCCTCTGGTAAACTAACATAACTATGGAAAATCACGATTTTTCGTGGGAAAAATCACTTTAAATGGTGATTTCCCATATTTTTTTGTATGTTTACCAGGCCGGGTATATACTTGTTGGTGGTTTAAAATCGCTATGGAACATGGCCAGTTGAGTTCGATAACTTACCGACTTAGAACATTGTGATTGGACATAGGTTAACTTTCCAGAGAGTATACCGTCTGGTGAACTAACAAAAAGCTATGGAAAATGGCCATTTATAGTTGATTTTCCCATTAAAAATTGTGATTTTCCATTGCTATGTTAGTTCACCAGAGTATATCCCTATAAATCGGATTTGTTTGATGGTTAATTCCAATTGTCTTTTGCATCCTGATTTTGATGCTTCAATCAGATTCAATCACCACTCAAATCCCCCAAAATTCTCGACAATTTCCCTGTCAAGGCGGGAAAAGGCCCTGAAGTGGCCCCCCAAAGGACTGGTGTTTGTTGACTTCTGAGTAACAAATTGGATATAGCTATAGCTAGATGGCTTGCCATGTCTATGGCTTACATTTGTAGTTGGATATATGAAAATCATCCTAATTGGATACATACGATAGTTATCCAACTAGCGATTCGATTTATGAATGGCCATTTCAGGGACCTAAATTGGAGGTACCTACCATATATAAGGCCTATGTAAGGGAATATCCTGAAATTCCCATTCAATTTATGAATAGAAATCTTCAGTTAGATGGGGCCAACTATAACCAACCATAACCAACTGAGGGAGCTCCCGCAGCTGCCATTTATATAGGATATCTTTTGTGAAGAGACCTATGGGTAACCAGGGTGAAGCCTACTCAGTGGGATCATCTTCCAGAAAAAACAGATGCGGAATGATGTATAAATCTGGCTGGTGGTTTGGAACATGAATTTTATTTTTCCATATGTTGGGAATAATCATCCCAACTGACTAATATTTTTCAGAGGGGTTGAAACCACCAACCAGAAATGATGTGGAAACACTCCCAGGCAATGAAAGTGATGTAGAAAACAGAAGGTTTATCCAGATAAACACTCCCAGGATGATGTGGAATTAAATTGAAACACAGAAAAAAAAGCTATTCCTCCATCTCGTGGTGCGTATGAGAGTTTGTCGCAAGAGTTTTTGAACAGAGAAAAAGCTTTACAAAAACTCCTGGATGTTCCTTTCTGTGGATAAAAACAAAAATAAGAGCCAATTTTAAAACAAACATAAGAGCCAATTTTAAATCCGAAGCTTTTGTAGCTTCTGAAAGGAATCAACGAATCGCGTGTCACGCATCCTCTAACTCTAGCTATCTGTTTTGTTCAGAAAATGAATCTGTCTTTAAGAATCAAATCAAGGCAACTTCAGCAAATCCAAGGATCGTAAATCCAAGATGTTCCATGTTCTTCTCAAGTGGCTTATCTCAACAGAAATCCACAAGAAATCCCATGGATTATCCACAAAAAATCCCAAATCATCCCAGGTTTTTGTACCTCAATTCTTCGCGCTTGTTACTGCTTTTGGGAGAAGATGATCTGCACATTGACAAGGAAGAGGTGCAATGGCGCCATGGTGGTCTAAGCAGTGAAAATATGGCGGGGGAGTTACCATGTTTACTATTCTTACCCATTAACAACATGGCAAACATTATTATCCATTCATTGCGATTAGTCAAACATGTCTATTACTAATTATATGTTACCATGTTTACTATTATTATCCATTCATTACTATTAGCCAAACATAGTCAAACTATTTTCATTAGCTGAATCACCCCACCCCACTAGTTTGCGATGGGTTAGTTTACCCACTGATAAATGGGATAAGTACCACGAATAGATTACATTGACTATTATTGATTATGATGTACCACTAAAGTATAGTCAATAACAGTCCTATTAATCACCAATAACACTTGTGTAACAACTAACAACCATTATCATAGCTATAGAGTACTAATAATATTACTGTTGTTAAATAATAATTACTATATTATATATCACTGTACTAAAAAAAAACATATCGTACTAATTCTTATAACGAACCTATTATCTTCAATAGTTATCAATAATAGGTTAGTTATAATAATTATTCCAATAATAGTTTGTTAACTAATTCAATATTACATAATTATTTTAAAATTATTAAATACAATTTATCAACAATTACTATTATAGAGACGATCATCCCACCCAATACGGTAGCTTTCCAGTAAGCTATTATGAAGTATATAATAGTTATTACCTCACCAACTGGGCTGATAGTACTTCATAATATTGATCATTGGTAGTTACACAATAGTAATTACTTACACTCATTAACATCATATATTGGTGAGCTGAAACCTACGAATGTACTATGTACTAGTCCTAGCGCAATGATTTGTAATTGAAACATATTGCATCTAATGAGTAGAGAAATTGATTCATTAAGTATGTACCACACTAATTAATGATATTGATTATTAGTGAACGTTATTACCTACACTAATCAACATCTTATTAGTACTAATACCAATTAATCATGTACCACTAATAAGTATTATAAACCATAGTTATTGGAGTTGTGTTCACCAACTTTGCTATGGTAAACGGGGACCTCACATCGTCGTACCACTAATTAATTATAGTGACGATTATTGATTATGATGTACCACTAACTATATATAGTCAATTATAGTCCTATTAATTACCAAAACCACATTTTATTAAATTTTATTTTTGTGTAATATCACTTGTGTAACAACTATTTTGTACCACCAATTAACTGTAACGTAACTATCTACACGAATCAGAATCATATCATTACAAATTAGTACTAACATATGAATTAATTAAGTATCCCATATGCTCCATGTATGGAATATTTACCAACATTTGCCCGAACAAAATCACCCAGTCATGTAGGTAAATATACCAGCACCATGGTTCGCATATGGGTATGCACCACTACTTAGTACGAGCTAATCCTGTCCCCAACATCGCCAGGTGGTCTTCGAGGCGCTCCGCCGCTGGGCCAATGCGCAGCCGCAGCCTCCGCTGCAGTGGAGCGTGCCGCGGCCGGCTTTTTTATGGGAAAAACGGTGGAGGAACGGCGGAAACGCGTGGGTCAATGGCAAAGATTGGCTTGATGTCTTCGTTTTTCCGAGTTTTATATGGTCTATATTTTTATATAATTTTGAGATCCTGAAAAACTCGGGACATGCGAAGAACAACACATGATAAGTTGAAGAAACCTGTGGATGACACGTTGGAAAGTGACAGTGGGGATCAACAAAAAATCATCACGCGGATGCAAGCGACCGAAACAGGTGTGATGTCAACAAAATGACTAAAACTATAGATAAAAACAACATGTCGAGCATGCGCCAAGCGTTTCTGGTGTGACGGATCTTGTTGCTTTCCAGAACCAAGGAACTCCTGTCGAGGGTGAGATTTCCGCAACTTGGTGCGTACTTTTCAGCGATGAGAATCCCTAGTGACGAGATGATCTCAGGCTTCATTTGAAGTCACTATGTGATTGTGTGAATGATATGCCGATTTTTGACAGATCATCAAAACACATCAACAATTAAAATAGTGTATGATGATGATTTCACAATATGATGATAATTTCATATGATGAAAAAAAACACTATTTTCGCAATATTAATAGTGAAATTCATATGTATCATTCACAGAATATGTTGTGTTTGGATAAAAACAATGCCAAGTCACTCTGTGCCAATTTTGATGTCATCCCAAGGGATGATGATCCCAACAATTTATGCTGACAGGAGAGGAAACAACACATGTCCATGCACAAAAAAACAACAATCATCATGGATGATAATTGATGATTATCATGATATTAATATCATGTCAATTCATATCAATAATTGATGATGATAATCTCATTCTTGTGGCTTTGTTTAAGGTGATTGTTGATATTTGATATGATATTCTTGATTTCCCAGATGGAACATCCACCATTTTGCAAAAAAAGTTGGTTGATGCACCAACGATCGGCCAAAGATCGGTTTCTTAGAGGATCAAACCACGATAGATGGCCAGATTTTTTGAGAGCAAACCACGCAAGTCAAGACTTTGCAGACTCCCAAGGTTCGGCACAATCAAAGTGTCAAGAATATAACAATATACGGTTATAAATTGTATGTATCTAATGTGAACACCACTGTATATGTATACGGTTATATACTGTTATATTATACTGAATATAACATGATAATAATAGTGTATAACACTGTGTATATGTAAATATTAATATTCATTACAGTGGTTAAGCCATGTTTATGCCAGTATATATAGAGTTCGGAACAATCTGGAGTTCTATACACACAAAAAACATGTTCCAATAGCAGCCTTTAGGCCTCAAAAAGTTGTATCCATTTGTTCCCTACTGCTTAAAGATGCTGAAAGGTAGTCCTTGATGACATTAGACCAGGAACCAGACTCCACTTTTTTGGATGTGCTGGAGAAAGCATGAGAAAGCAATGGCTTGCGCGATTTCCGAGGATTATGTCCAGGAGTTATGTGCTCGAGAATGTGTCCCTTGGTTCAACTTGGTTGTCCTCTGGCAAACTAAAATTACTATGGGAAAGCACAATTTTGAATAGGTAAATCAACGAACTTAATAGGCCATTTTCAATAGCAAGCTGTTAGTTTACTGGAGAGTATTATATTACTCACTCCTCTGGGGCTGCCAAGATCAAAGCTGCTAGGATCATGATACGCAGATATTCTTATCATATTCCTATTATATCCACAGTATATTTCATGATATTCCTATAAATATATTACTAGTATATTCTGTGTATATATATATAGATGCATTGGCTACTGGTGTATATATATATATATTCCTATTATATCCCTATCATAGTCCTATCATATGCCTATCATTTCTATCACATTCCTACAATGTGAGGCCCCCAGTTATAAGTTGGTTTAGATTCGCCCCAGTAACTATAGTTATTTGCGTACCATAAGCCATTGTGCCATTGGAGTTATGTTCACCAACTTAGATATCTCGGGGGCCTCACATTGTATCATTGATAGCAAAAAATGACAGTACTAAAGTATCTAACAAAGGTTGACCCAGATATGGTAAATATTCCAGCACCATGGAGCATTTGACCCAGGTATGGTATATTCCTAATATATTCTGTGTAAACATTTATATATATATATTCCTATTATATCCCTATCATAGTCCTATCATATGCCTATCATTTCTATCATATGCCATTTATAGATATGTATAGTGGATTTACCCATTGAAAATGGTGGATCTTTCCATAGTTTTTTGTAAACGTTTACCAGAGGGTAGCTGTTATTACGTGTAATATATGTATATGATATGATTGATTGAGGGCCAATTGTTGTAGTATTCCTAATATATTCTGTGTAAAATTGCCATTTATAGATATTTCTAGTGGATTTACCCATTGAAAATGCTGGATCTTTCCATAGTTTTTTTGTAAACGTTTACCAGAGGGTAAATGAAAGGTAAACGATGGTAAACTCAACATGTTCTGACATACCTAAAAAACATACTATTAGTTAAATATCCCATTCATTAAATTAATATAATATATAGTTACATAGTCCTATCATATGCCTATCATTTCTATATTCCTGAAATATTCCTACCATAGTGCTATCACATACCTATCATTCCTATCATATTCCTATTCTATCTCTAGTATATTTTATGATATTCCTATACATATTCCTAATATATTCTGTATATATATATAGAGAGAGATGCACTGGCTACTGGTGTATATATATATATATTCCTATTATATCCCTATCATAGTCCTATGTATCATATTCCAATAGTCCTATCATATCCACGAGCTTCTGCACCTTCCACCGAGCTTCCAGCGAGCTGAACCACCGAGCAGGCGCAACGATCCCTTGATGCAGAGCACTGAAGCGGTCAAGGCGTTGTTGCTTGGAATGGTCGGCGAGTTCCGGAGAACAATGGATTTTTTAATGGTGATGAACCAAGAAAAATGGTAATTCACGTAAAACATGGGTTTAACCAAGAAAAATTGTTATGAACCACGTAAAACATGGGTTTAACCAAGAAAAATGGTGATTAACCAAGTAAAGCATGGATTTAACCAGCAAACATTGTGATTCACCAGGAAAAATGGTGATTAAGCAGGTAAAAATTGGTGATTAACCCAGAAAACTATGGATTATCATCATGTAACTAGGGATTATCACTGGCAAATTCTGATTAACCAAGAAAATTGGTGGAATACTGGTGATATATCATGCAAGATAATGACATCAATGGAATACATAATATATGTGTATATATATATATATTATACATATACATTTGTTATTTTCTCCAATAGTTGGGATGATGATCCAATCTGACTTTCTTTTTTTTCACAGGGGTTGAAACCACCAACCAGATGTACATATACACACATGTTTTATCTTTATATATCCATGTTTGCCCTGTTGCTGGCTCCAGCCTGAGGCTAGATGCGATGCAAGATGGAAATTACAGGCCTGGATGGGTCGATAACGTTCGATAGCGTGGCTGCATTCGATGGTTCATGGTAGATATAACGAACTAGCTAAGTTGGTGAACATAACTCCAATGTCACTATGGTTAATGATTTGGAACTATATAGTATTCTACAATCTGTACACTACAATTGTGTGGGTTTTAAAGCATACAAAAACCTCACATGTTTTGACCCATACGCATATAACCACGCAAACTGCAGTTGTTGTCGGTTCGCGATTGGACACCGCCAAGGTTTTGCTGACTCTGCTCTTTGGCAGTCCATGTTCCATGTAAACAGGAATCAACGATCAATATTCTTTGGGGCGTTTCTCATCAGGCAGTGTTCATGAGGAATTCTATGGGTCCTTGTTTGACGAGCAATAGGTATACCCTCTGGTTTTTAAACATAGCCATGAGAAATGGCCCATAGAAATAGATGATTTTCCCAGCTAGAAACCTCCATCTATAAGGGATTTTCCATGGCTATGTTAGTCATAACCAGATGGTATCGAGCATATGAATCCAAGAAGGTGGGAGACCTTCCAAATTGTCGCACTGAAATGCGGAAAGTGATGAAAAACCACAGGATTTTTGTGTAACCTTCGATGTTTTTTTCATGTTCCTTTTATTCTCCTTTCATTTCCTCTCATTTCCTTTCATTGTCCTTTCATGCGATCATGAAAACATGGTATACACACAACCTAAATACGAAGTCACACAAAGTCGCTGGCAATGCAAAACCCACGAAAA
>Ga0126342_10012337_pt1 | contig 15241 bp, 14 predicted proteins | sample Cyp1metagenome_FD_92528 | JGI IMG/M metagenome (GOLD analysis project Ga0126342, IMG submission 92528) | Coral microbial communities from Lord Howe Island, Old Settlement Bay, Australia - Cyphastrea 1 metagenome | ecosystem: Host-associated > Invertebrates > Cnidaria > Coral ...
AGCGTTACCAATAGGATTTCTGATCCAGGTCCCGCCTTTTCTGACTTCGACGTAACCGGTGCGTTCCATGCAGTTGTACCAACCCCGCGGTGTTTAGTCCTGACTTCCACGGGTGCCTGTATGCTATGTAATGAATAAATAGCTATGTTCAATTACCAGAGGGTAAACCAACCATACTGGTGATATATATATATATATCTATATATATATATATCATGAGCCATGGGACATGATTTTTACGAATATTCATTTGATTTGATATGATTGGGTTGCCAACACTAGTTGGGTTTGTCCGAAAATTCGGAATTTACCCCCAAAGATTCCAAAAAGGCATTATTGTGTGGGATTTTGTTTTTTTTCACCTCACTATTTTGGGGTACCCTATTTCCCGACACACCCATTTAGGTTGAGAGGTTGATTGTGTTGATGATGGAGTGTGGTTTTGATAACCATCGGATTGTTGCAGTACTTGATTGAACTGCAGCATTGCTCCAGAGTGTCATGGAGCATTCAATTTGTTTCTGACTAAGAGATGACGATGAGGATGTTGAAGAATATGTATGGCCTCCATTTATGCTATGGTACTTGATTTCTCCAGTGAGTTCCAAGGATTTTTCCAGGTAGCCCTGATGATGACTCCGTTGGTATGTGATGCACAGCTCAGGTGGAAGACCTCAAGGCGGGTGCAAACCTGGACAACCAGAACCAGTGTGTTCTTTGAGGTGATTGCAATATTGGGGAACCCCAAAGCACCATGGGTTTCTGCTTCCTAATATCAGTATAAGTTGCGAAAGGTGTACAATTCAAGAACACAATTCAACAACACAATGTGAATCCTAAACCCCTAAGCGAACAAAACTGCTAGTCCCCATTCCCCATGGTCAAAAACCGGACGGTTGTCATGTTCGCAACTTTTGTTCGTTTCTGTGGGGTGCACGGATCACCACCAAATGGTTTGTCGGATTGACTAGGCTCCCAGCTTAAATTTTGATGGTTGACTGAGTTGACTATCCCATGAAAATATCCCCAATTATGGGATATGAATGGATATTATGGTATATTCGAATTATATACCAGAAAACCTATAGGATTTACTACTATATATCAACGATTATCAACGTCTATTCTCAAACTTCTTATTTTGACATATTTTGACAGTTGGTTAATTATTAATATCCTATACTATATCCCCATATGTCCAAAAATAAATCACCATTAAATCACGGTGAATCCCCATGGCCAGTGGCGACCGAAGAGGTGCACCACCGGGAGTTCTTTGGAGGAGTTGGAAGCTACACGGTGTTGAAGCATCAGCACCTGTCGTGTGGGTACCCATATTTCTGGCTAGTTTGGATAGGGGAATATAGGGGAACGCGATGATTAACATTGATTAACCATGAAATTCTGGGCGATACCCGGTATACCCTATTTTGAGACACAAACAATTTCTAGGATTTGTTGTGCATGATTATTTTCTTTCAGCTATCCAAGGCTTATGAAGGAGCGGTTAGGAAGTATGGCTATTCTCTCAGCAAAATATGTGGAGTCAAGGAGCTGAAACTCTGTTGATTCTTCCATAGATGACTGCTTTAAGGGAATTCTCTGCAAGTGACTCCAAGGTAATGTTGAGCCAACATTCTTCACGAAAACTCTACCGGGTTGGGTAAAAAAGGGTCGAGCGTGAGCTCGCCAAAGGCAGTCCATGATGAGCGGTGCGAGGGCCCAGATGTCCAAAACTGCTACGCCAAATCCCCTTGAATATCTTGAATGGTCCAAAATGGTTTCGAAATTGCAATAGTTATTTTATGTATTTTTATGTTATTTTCACATTGTTTCAAGATAGTTTCAAGTGTGCGTACAATACATCTACTGTATCTTACCTGCTGTGCCAGGAGGTTAGGGTCAGCTGCGGCTAGCACTCATTGCAACAGCTTCGTGGGGTCTGCTGCCGGGTCACTGTTCCTACGGTACTCAGCGCTCAGAGCCATTCTTATGACATTTGCCTCCACTCCCCTGACCTTGAATCTTATCTTGTCATTCTTGTCTTGTCTTGTTTAACATCTGATCTTATATTATCATATATTATCATATATTATCTATCTAATCATATCTAATGAAAATTAATCTATGTACTCTATCTAATCAATTTGTCTATCTAGTCTATCGGTCTATCGAATCTATTTAATATGTCTAGTCTATATATAATGATTATGCATAAGTATCAGTGTGATATATCTATTCTATCTATTCTATTCATTCTATTCTATTTCTATTTATATTTATATATATATATTATTCTACTTCTTGTGCTATTTCTTATGTTATTTCTAATGTGTTATAATGGTTGTTTCAATTCATTGCTATTTCTTATTCCATGTCTTATTCTATTTATTATTCTATTTCTTAGTCTATCCTATCTATCTATACTTTTATATTGAGTATCAATATACTTTACGTATCAATTTACTTTACGTATTCGGATCGCAAATGAACATCTCCTGAACTCAGCTAGCTGGGATTCCCTCATTTCATTCAGGTTCTGGAGCTTTGGGTAGGTCATGCATCCAGCAATTTCTTTGTTTCTTCTTTGTTTCATCTTGTTCAAAGGGCGCGAGTTGAATAAATATGATGCACTGAGACTTGCGTACGTGAACATCTGACGGGGAAATCAGGAGACTTGTGCTTGGAAGCAAGCGGATGGTTGGGGCATCCTTCATTAAGTGGGCACAGCCAAAACTAGGGCATGTCGCATGCCCCCATTCCCCTTGTTTTCAAACATGTTTAACATTCCCTAACAAATAGCAAAAGGACATACATGGTGTGTAAGCCCCTTGAATCATCCATTTGTTTCCCCTTTTGATCATTTACCGGCTGGAAAATCACCGTGATCACATATGATCTCCACGTTTGATTTTTCAATCACATGTTATTCTGAGATCATATTGTTATGGTTACCGAATGATCATCCCCAACTACTTGGGGTCTGGAATGGGTAGACCTCCAGGGTTCGGCCCGATTGATCACCATGAATCGAACTAAATGGGCCATGGCTTCTCCACAGCCCAGCCCAGGTTCCTTTACCTCCACTGCTTCCACGGGTGGCACCACTGAGTCGGGCACTGAGTCGGGGACTGGTCCTCGGCCTTGTGGTTATTGCGATGTTTTTCTATCATTGTTCTGTTACCAATGTTTGTTCCAATGTTTGTTGCTGTTGTTGTTGTCGTTGTTGTTGTTCTTCTTCTTTTTCTTCTTCTTCTTCTTGTTCTTCGTCTTCTTGTTGTTGTTGTTGTCGCTCTTGTTCTGGTTGTTGTTCTTGTTCTTGTTATTGGCCTTCTTGTAGTTCTTCTGATTCTTGTTGTTGTTGTTGCTGTTGTTGTTGTTGTTGTTATTGTTGTTGTTGTTGCTATTGTTGTTATTATTACTGGTGTTGTTCTTGTTGTTGTTCTTGTTATTGTTATTGTTCTTGTTGTTGATATTGATATTGTTATATATTGTTCTTGTTGTTCTTGTTCTTGCTCCTGTTCTTGTTGTTCTTGTCGGTCTTGTCGTTCTTATATTGTTATTGTTGTTATTGTTGATATTGTTGTGCTTGTTCTTGTTAGATTTTCTTGTGTTCTTGTTCTTTCTTGTTTTTTCTTGTTTTTCTTGTTCTTTGTCATGTTCTTGCTCCTGTTGTTGGTGTTGTTGTTGGTGGTGGCGGTGGTGTTGGCGGTGCTGGTGTTATTGTTTCGGTGGTTGTGGTTTTGGTTGTGGTTGCTGTTGTTGTTGTTGTTGTGGTTGTGGTTGTCGTTGTTGTTGTGGTGGTTGTGGTTGTGGTTGTGGTTGTGGTTGTTGTTGTTGTTGTGGTGGTGATGGTGGTGGTGGTGGTTGTGGTTGTGGTTCTTGTTCTTGTTCTTGTTTTTGTTCTTGTTGTCGTCATGAGTATTTTTACTATTAATCTTGTTATTGATGACTTTTCATGTTTTTTGGAGGGATGGGGTTCGAAGCATCCTGCATAGGTACTGGTAAGGTTCAGTAGCCTATGTATTTGATGTGTTTCCACTAAATGGAGATGCACGCCATCCAAACCAGCTGTTCCAGCGGCTGCTCTGGTTATTTCTGTTGATGGGTATTTGAGATTTGCCATGAACCTGAGCTGGTGGTAATCGAAGATAGCGATGGAAAATCGATGAAAATCCCAAGTTTGAATACTTAAGTCATCCATAAGTGCACTGAATTCGAGGATTTTCTATTGCCAGGTTAGATTGCCGGAGGGTGATTCTGGTACCGATAAGGTTGACAGATTATCTCGGGGTACCCCTACGTGGGTATGACCAAACAATGGGACCCCGAAAAAAGTAGCCAGCTAATGGTTCATTGCTGTGTTTAGATATTGATCCAAGATGATCCAAGGATATTCATTGGCTGTGTCACGATGTTGGCTGGTGCAAACTTACTTGTTCACACCCTCTTTATCAATGCGGCTTAAATTACATCTAAATCCCATGGTTGACCAATTAAGAAGGGTACATAGTTACATAAACTCCAATTTTGCCTGGATAAATCACCGCGTTTTGGGATATTCAGGCAGGATTGATGTTCCAGCCTGCCAGGTACAGGGGCTGCTTCAATGGAAATCCACAGGAGGAAGGGCCCATCCCCAACGGTCTGGGAGTGCCCCTGGCGGATCGTCTTCACCCGTAATGTGAAACCATTTTGGTGGGGCTGTTTTGGTCCATTTTTGGGAACGTTGCAGAACCATTCTGAAGGAATTCTGATAATTCTGGTGAGGAAGGTTGCGAAACCACACTTCAACTACATCTTCGACTACTACATTGGGCAAGCTTCACACATCTTCACACACTTTCATGGATCCAACATGATCCAACTAGCATAGTGGTCTGGGGGAGTTCGCAGAACCTGGAGAGATGAGGTACGCGTCAATCCTGATGGATCCTCCTATTCTGGCGAATGGAAGGCAGGTGACACGGTGGCATTACCAGCAGAAACCCAGCTCCAGTGATTTTGTTTGCAGAAACCCACGAAACCCTGTGATCATGCAGAAGTCTTGCAGAGCCAAAGAGAAAAGATTAGAAAAACATAAGCCGCACCCAACTAAAACTGAGTTTGAGAATGACATATTGTACTGAAGGCAACATAAACTCAGACAATCCACGTGGAATCCACTGGAATTCACTGCAGGATGGCTTTCCGCACGGACAAGGAGAGTGGAAGGCTTGTGAAAATGTTCCGCCCTGCCGGATCCATCGATCCATCGATCCCCTCGATATTGTGCGTCCCCATTTCTTGCAAAACTGGGGATGGTACGGGATGGTTGTTCCAGTACTCCCGGATGGCACTTGGAGGCAGCGGAAGCCAGTTGCGAGAGCTACGTGGGGGAATGGAAGGTGCTATCTTGGTGTGTGAAAGCTGCATTGTGAAATTGTGGTTGTATACATCGAGACATTTTTGGGGAGCACAAAATCCACCAAAGTGGTCACATTCTGACAAGATACGAGCCCCCGATTCTTCAACCCTGGTTGATCTGTGGGTAACATACTACCATTCTATCCCGGAATTATATGGAATTATCAATTGAATTATCATTTTGAGGTCCTCTCCTAGCATTTTGGATTTTATATCAAATATCATCAACCAGGGGTTTCTCATCCCTGGATTCACACCTCCTCTGCCATGAAATGTACCCTGCCAGCGCGGCAAAAAGCACGGCTTCGGCACCATGAAATTCAACAACGGACGGGGCTTTCGGGCTTTCCCAGGGAAATCAGGGGAGCTGTCGGACTGTCGGAACAGTGTTTTCCGGTCGGGGGCAGCCATGATTCTTCAGGCCATGGCCATGGAGCTGACACCCCTGGGACGTGTATGGACGTGGACCATCGTGGACCTGTGATGTGCACCGAATTTTCGCCCAGGAGATTGCTATGAAGGTGACTGGACAGATGGAAAGTTTCAGGACTTGGCGGGATGCGACTGGTGATGACTGGTGCATGGTTCAGATATCTTCAGAAAATGAAGGTTACGGTGAAGTAGTACCAAGAATGACAAACTCTGTGGGATTCTGTGCAATGGATAGTACCCCATGTTTGAACATGTTTGAACATGTTTGAACCATAGCCAATCCAGGACTCCCGAGACATAGCAACGAAGTGTATGATCTTCAATTGTGGCCGCGGATCGTGTGCATATGGCTCCAAATGATTGGCTCGCAGACATGGATGGTTGGGCACATTTGGGCACTACAAAGTGCCAAATGTGCTGGTCCTTTGCCATGTTCGAGCCATACCACCAGATGCCAGGTGGCCTACATGACAAGAACAGCTTGAATGAACCCACCTTGGAAAGACACTGGGGAATGTCGGAGTGTCTTCAAATCGCTTTGACACAAACATATGGATATTTCATGTGGATATTTCATATGGATATATCCGATATTTCATGAATTGTCACGACACAGTCGATGTCTATTGCTTTACTCGAGTGATCATCTTTACATCGGAGGCTTTGGAGTTCTGATCAACCCTCAGAAGGAACTCGGATGCGGCGAGCCATGGCAGCTTGCCGACCCATGAGATCATGGGTTTTCTGAGGAATCTGTGCCCTGGCTTCCTAGGGCCTAGGGAGGATGAGATGATGAGATGGGGCTGGGTGACTCTTACTGGCGGTGCCACCAGTATTAATGAACTGGTCTTAATCAAATCCAGGGCTAGCATTAGCAATCAGCATGTCAGGTCCTAGCCAAATTTTTGATCCTCAACTACCATTCTGACTTCTTGCTGGCCGTTGTAGGACCCTTGGTGACACGATGGTTTCGTAGTTCCAAATCAGAGGGCAAGAGATTAGCAATGTCAGGCGAATGGAGGCTATTGAAAGGCAAAGTGTGAGATTGTTGATGAAGGTTTTCTCATCGCCTGAAAGATCCTGGAACCAAAATTTGCCTTGTTTTGCTAGTAAATGCATCGCAGGGCAAACAGTTCTTGGGTGTTTGTTTGAAAGAAGAGCAAGACATAGCAAGACATTGGTAGTTGATTTGTCTCAGCCCCTGGTGAAAATCGACCCCGAAACGTGGACGGGGTCAGAGGTTCCCCATGCTTCGGCCCCAAAGTTTTTGAGACTGACTAGTACTGAATATAGTACTGGGATATAGTAATTCCGGTAGGAAATGGCTTATAATTCACAACTTGATTCACAACTTAGTAAATGCATGCAAATGCTCAAGAGTGGGGTTATCCTGGAAGAAACCTCGTTGGTCACCCCCCAGGTCTCATTTCGTCCTCCCAACCTCGTGGGAGAAGTCCGCGGACGGTCCCGCACCGGACGGCTCTGGCGCAGTCGCTGACGGCGACGCGGGCGCCCCTGACGTTGCCCAAAGTGGCCGCTTTGTATCGCCAAAAGATCGGGCAAGTGCATGATGATTTGGAGCAACCTGGCATGTACCTGGCAGATTTTGGCAAACTTAGTTCCAGATTGCCAGAAAGCCGGGCTAAGCCAGGAGTCTTAAGAGTATGTTGATGTGAGGATTGATCATGTAATTGGATGTAATTGGTTTGGGGGACCCGATGACTCTGTGACAATCTCGAAGTTTGGAGCCTGACATCATCCAACACACCAGTCCCATTGTAGTGCCTTGTCTCCTAAGTGTTCAGCAGTCAGTGGGAGCCATTGTAAGTTGGATGCGCCCCTAGGCAGCTGAGAGCATATGCCAACAGCGGTGCGGCCAGCTTCCCTGGGTTCCTTGGGCGCCGCCGGGGCCTGGCCGCATCCTTTTTCTACAGCGAAGGTGAGAAGAAAGAGGTGGAAATGAATAACTTTTTGAAGAAGGACCTGAGTATGCAGATCTGCTTAAATAGTACATGCAGGTACCCCAAGAATTCCCAAATTCGTCCAAATACGCTACTTTAAAGATAGTTTTTTTTTTAGAAGAAAGAACAATGGTTGGTGATGGCCCCTGCTTCAGTTTTGGACACTTACTGTCGCATACCCATTCTGAGACTGGAATGAGCACCCATTCGTACTACCCATTGAGGACCCGCTGTACCCATCTGCACCCCCTGGCAATTGAGCCTGGAAATGGAAAATACCTCCCATTGCCTCGTTCAAACTATGTCAGTCAGAAGCTGATTTTCCCATTATTGATTGAATCACTGGTTGGTGGTTTCAAACATTTTTTATTTTCCATAATATATGGGATGTCATCCTTCCCATTGACTATATAATATTTTTCAAGATGGTTAAAACATGTTAAAACCACCAAGCAGATCATATTAAGCCCAATTTTTGCTCATTTCTTCAAGTCAACCATTTTGCTGTTTTTTTTCTTCCCAGATCATGGGAGGACAAAGATCCCAAGACTTGTCCCATTGAATGGTGGTTGCATCATTTTGCATCAAGATTTTGTTACTTAAAGATACTGAAAAACTTAAACCATGGTAAACTCCACTTGAATTCAATTCTTGTTCTCGTCTTTTTCTATATTTTTGTTGGGTTGGTTAAATTGGTTAAGGTAAGTCACCATTATGCTGGTACATCCATCACATTTCATCACCATTGGTATTTGTTTGTGGCTTTAACCCCTTAAAAAACATCGAGAAACCAGGACGCCCCCGAATCTGAGACTGACGCCGCGGACCTCTTTGAGGAGTCAGTGGAGCGCGAACGTCATGCCGCGCTGGCGGTGTCCAAAGGTCCCTTGGGAGAACGGCCGACGAAAGAAATGGGTGGTTTGATTTATTGTATGGAATCCCCAAACAACCACTTTTCAGAAAGGGAATATCAAAGATTTATTTTGACAACTATTATTTGTGATTAATCTTAATGTGGTTATAAACCAACAACTACATCTGAGAATAGAAGACTGCAAAGCCATTAAATACAGATGATAATTATAGATACATGTGTGAATGTGCTACACTCAATGCCATAAACAATCCCCAATATTATCATGTTTATGGGTTAGAATAGTCATCCCCAAATGGTAGGTTTATTATTACGCTTGCCAAATTATATCATATTGTTTCCATGAACAAGAAACACATTTCAATGGATTTAAGGATAGTACGCCAATTTGTGGCCGCATTTTGAGAGGTGAATCGACTTGGAATACCCCTTGAACACGGCCAGACAAATACTCCTGGAATATAGCGTTCTTGTCAGAAATGGTTTCAGTTTGTTTCAGTGTGTAAGTACATGGAGGTGTTCATAAATTGGGATACCCCAAAATGGATGGTTTATGATGGAACATCCTGTCAAAATAGATGATTTAGGGGTATATATCCTATTTCAGGAAACCTCCATATATATAATCATATATTGTATATATATATATATATATATCTATATACAAATCTATAATATATATATTATATATATATATATACATATATATATATATACATATATATATATACATATATATATATATACACCCCCTCACAAATACCCCGCCCCGATGTGTTCAATCAATACGCCCCAGATGTGGTATTATATATATGATATATAAACATATATAGAGAGAGAGGGTGTAGAACAAATTGTTGGGATGAAAAAATCGGAGGGACATGGAGGGACCGAAACGGAAAGAAAATTCTTCAGAGCCTTGAGGTCAAAACCTAGAAGCGAAGAAAGACTATGCGCAGATCGTGCCAGCCTCAATGACCTCGCAAGCTGCGTGAAACTTGATGGCTGGGAGTGTCATAGGGATGAATTTTCATGTGTTGTTCATGAATTTTCCACTAGGCTCCTATCCATCCGAACAGTGTTTGGAGTTGTTTTTTTCCGGTCCAAAATGGTGCAAGACACCTTCCAAAGGCTGATATTTGGAGCGCTGACTTGGGGTAAAGTTTCCAAAGCCATCACTTCCAGGCCCAAAACGAGGAAGAAATGGAAAAGCTGATGACAAGAGCAGCCGAGGAGAAACACCCATATCATGCACTGGGATCCCACAAAAACAGCTGATTTTGGCATGACAGGTACGTGCCTGGAGTTTCGGGCTTCGCATGATTTGTCCAAGGTGTTCCTATAATTTGGATTCATTTTGGTGGAGACCAGAAATCACGGAAATAGCGTGAAATAGCTATGTTGACTTATGTTGGGTTTGATGCGCTTCTCAGGACGCAGAAGAGGATGCTTTGCTGGTGAAGCAACACGATGACAAAGGAAGGGATATTGATGCCTTGCCATATACTGATGACGATCCAGTGGAACACACTGAATGAATAGCGGTGTCAAAGAAACACTGCTTCAGAGGTTCCTCTGGACCAAGATCAGTTTCTGGACCGTGGAAAATGAGTGTGTCTCAAGTGATCCAACACCACGCCAAAAAAGTGGATGATGGGTTTGCAAGATGAATTAAGTTTTATATTATTACATATATGTAATATAAGTGATTAGAGACTATTGTATAATATATATATATATATACACGTATTCATACCTTTGTGATCCTTATGCATTGGCCATTGCGTGCTTCCATTCCAAATGTCATAGATGTCTTGGCATTGTTTGTCAGCCAGACTCCTGGATGTTTGCCGCTTGCGTCTTTCCATTTTCGGACGATCTAGGACCGAGAGAATCTCTTCTAATTCCTCCAAGTATCAATCAAGATGGTGTTTTATCCCATAATTTGAGTACTTGTTTACACTTTTTTACAAATTTTGAGCAGGTATTTGGAGGGTCTAGGTCCAGGTCGATTTTGTTTCCGAATTGTTTGGTCAGGCCATCCATATTTAGCCAGGACCGAGGGAAATACACCTATGCCAATGGCGATGAGTTTATGGGTCTCTGGGAAAAGGGCAACAAATTGAGCGGCACCTTCTACTACCGGGTTTGGGCTCCCCAGAGCTTCGAAGTTGGGATGGGGGTGATCGTATCTGGTTGGCGTTTTTTTTGTTTTTGAAATCTTGTTCAGCCATATTTGGTCCCTAGTATTTTTGGCTGAGTTGAAACCACCAATTATAAAAACAAAAACAATTTGGGAGGACGATTGGACAACCATGACATTTGCAGGGTCGTCTCAACAACATGTAGATGCCATGCAGTTTTTTTTCCAGTGTTCGATTTTTTGAGGAGCACTTTATTTCAACAAGAATGCAAGGATGATCAGAAAGTCACCCCCAAATGTTGGGAGATTCAGCCGGCCCAAAAAATAGAAGACCTTCGCGTACACAACATGGATCGCTGGACAATTCCATACAATTCCCCGTTTAGTTTGATGATTTTCCCATTTCAACCTCCGTTTTGTTCGGGATTCTCAACCAGTTATTCTTGATTGCCAAATTATTCTGCAATCATTTACCATCATTTACCTCATTGCTGACCAATGATAATTGTTTTAAAAGCCACTTATAACTTATAAATGGTTAAATATGTGATATACAGTATAATGCATATGTATCCCGATGAAATATCATGAAATATCCCGAGTGCAACCACCGTGGTTCTCGCCAGGATGGAAGGCTGAGCACCCGGAAGTGGCAGGATGGCAAGCTGGTCTCCTGCCAGGACCTTTTTTTTTGGGGGGATGATTATTCATAGTTAGCCAGTGGATCATTCCCGAAAATTCCCTACGTTCAATGGATTGGTTTAAGGGAAAATTTATAGGAAAACCTCATATTTAATGGGAAAATCGATGGTTTCCGGTTAAGATTTTCCCTTAAACCAATCCATTGATGCGTCTAGCACTTATAAGTAAGTAGTCAGTAAGTCGTCAAGGATCCGAAAAGTTTGGAATGTTGGGAAACCTCACTCTCCCAGTTGCTCAATGGCCATACGTCAGGGGCCCATTCCCCAATCAAGATATCCATAACCAAGCAAAAGCAACACGATTTGCTTAGACTTTAGTTCGGCAAACCCAAATCATACCAGAGCTTCTGAGTCTTGAGGGCTGTCACACACGAAAAAGCAGTGTGGCTGTTCCAGTGATTGAGTCAACTCTCTTATGTTCGCAGAGTCCCAATTGACAGTGTCCGAATTGACAGTGCAACCAGAACATCGAACGGCAATGAACAGCATTTTGGTTGCCACTGTCTCTTCTCAAACTGAAAGATCATATTCAATCTGCAATTTCTCATGATTTTATGGTTTGGAAGTTTGGAAGATGATTTTCCATGATGAAAACAGTGATTTTCCTTCAATGCAGTGATGTTTGTTGCAACAAAATGCAAAAAACACATCCCCCAGACGTTCCCAGAACAGCTGGGATGTCGCCACCCCCGCGGCGAGGAGTTTGACTCCCGGAAAAGAGCTTACCAGCCGACCCTGACGCATACGCAGGTGGCTCGTACGGTGTCATTTTGAAGATGTCTCAAGATACATTAAGATATATATTTATAGATATTACTGTATAGGTATTTATAGATATTTATAGATATTTATAGATATTTATAGATATTTATAGATATTTACAGCATCCACCTTGGATGAACATGGATGAACATTAGTTGTACCGATTGTACCGTTTTAAACCCAACTAAGCTAGAAAAATGGGAATATTGCATACAGACCAGATTGGTTCTTTTGCTTGCTATCAGAATTTGGCCATAGACAAAGTCAGGAGGATCCAAAACTTGATGGCCCACCTCGACTCAAACTGCCATCAAACTGCCCAGAAAGCATGGTAGCCAACCGCAGCTGTCCATGAGAGTGATCCCCCAAGTTGATTTATTCCATAATTATTGGGATATATTATCATACATATATATATATGTATTGGGTGTACTGTACTGGTAGATTCTATCTTGTATCCAATGTATAGAAATACATGATCCTAGTATATCCTAGGCAAAACAACATCGTGTCAATGGGAAGTCTCCAGTTTTCAACCCTCTCGATGAGTACCAGGTGCACGACCCACAACGGGTGCAATACGGCGCCAACGCGGGGCGGCTCAGAAAAATGCATGGTGGGGGGGGGGGCGGGGCGGACGAAAAATGTCACGACGAGTTGGTTTCTCCGAATTTCTCATAAAGTTGTGATATGATGTGATAAGTTTCTGCCTCCAATTTTCGCCGAGTTTCCAATCTGACCACATTTTTTGTGTCCGAACATGTCCGAACATGACCCCAGCCATCCCCCTTCAGAGCCCTTCCTGCAGGACTCCATGAGCAACATGATCACCTGCAACGGGGTCAGGGTCAGTTGACCCCCGGTGACTTCGCCATGGTTTCTCTCTCTGAAGCTCGACAGGATCTAAGGATTGGAGCTTTGATGAGTCCATGGTGTTTGTTTGCCGTGTTTTAGGATCATGCTTATGACTTTATGATGATTTATGTTGTTAAGGGTGAACGCAGTAGGGGGGACAAATGTTGGTGGATTGTTTAGTTTAGATGTCACGATATACTATGATATAGTAGGATATAATATGATATGAGTAGATATGATTGGTGCTGATGCGCTTGCCGCCATGTGCATATACCATCAATTACGATGATCTCAATGATGCTCTTCGCGTGACTCGAGTAGCACTGGATAATGAACATAGCATGAGCTCAGATGGCCCAGAATTTGCGGGTAGCACTTGAATCTTCAATTCAAGGCCCCAAGAGAAGCACCTTTCAAATGGGCTTCAAAAAAAAAGCCCAGAGCTCTCAAAAAACAGTAAATAGTAAGTTCTCTTCCTGATCCCAGACTTGGTTCAAGGGACCAATTGTAATATTACAGGAAACCCTGTAGATTTTCCCATAACCCCCGATGGTAGTATTTTATGATGCCCCAAATATCAGCAATAAGGGAACGGATCAAAGCCATTCAAAACCTGTATAATAATACTATAAACTGCATAGAACTACCATGTCTTTGGGATGAACATCCAGAACTATCAGCTGAAAATGACATGAAAAACATGGCTTTACCCGGGTATCACTCCATCTATTGGCCCATCTGGAAACCGCACCGAAGACCGGTGCCCACTGCGATCATGAAGAGTTCCCGCAGCAAAACACCGGCCGGCTACCGGGGATGGGGGCGAAGCCACTACAAGGGCATGTATCCCAGGTCCGAGAAATTGGTGAATGATCATATATGATCATATGAATTCTCAATCTTGTAGAATTATGTTTACATATGTACAATATTTGTACAATAATCTACAATAAATTATATGGGGGGTTCTTAAAACAAGACAATAAGGAATGACTTGGAACCCGCCAAGCCCTTGGGCTTGCAACATGTTTATCACTTGCAAAAAATGCTTGTTCTTGGGAAAAGGACTGAACTAATCTTCCGGGGGAGAGGTATATATATATACTATATATATACTATATATATATGATTATGTATATATATATGATTGATCATGATTATATATATATATATGTAACATAGTACAACAGTTGTGGTTATCTCATAGGGTGCGCTACCCATCGTCCGCAAGCAGATACAAAAAACCGTAGGGACGCTCCATCCTGGGACCTTGCTCCAACTTGTTTCATCCCCAATTTGATAGGGGATTTGTATGGTATATCTTGGAGATATGGAAACAAGATGAAACAAGCTATCAGTATCTTGGTACCCTTCCATATCCAGGATTTGTATTCCAAGTATACTCATATTTATAATATGGTACATTCCAATTATTCCATTCCGTATAGCCATTGAGATATATCAGTTACCATCTGGTTATTTAACAGTTTGCCATGGAAAATCACAATTTTTTATAGGTAAACCCAGTTGTTCACCATCTATTTCGATTAGGGCCATCAACAAACCATGGCTATGTTAGTCATAACCAGAGGGTATATCCCATTAAATCCCATTAAATCCCATTAAATCCCATTAAACCACCATTTTCCTATGGATGGTGAGAGATGGTGAGACACCCACGGACGCCCAGTTGTGCTCTCTGCAGCCACAGTTTTTTGCGTCGCACAAAAACAGCCGTCGCTCGGTCCGCCATGGCGAACGAGAACGCCGTGCAGGTGGTCGAGGAAAAACAGGACCTTGGATGGTTGGGATGGTTTGGGTTGAGTAGGTCACCATTGGATCTACATATACAGTATGGGATATATGTATATATATATTATATGTGTATATATATTATATTATATTATATGATATTATATTATATTATTTTATATTATATTATAGTGTATTCTATTCTAGTCTATTCTATTATATTATATTATATTGTATTCTATTCTATTCTATTCTATTATATTATATTGTATTCTATTCTATTCTATTATATTATATTATATTGTATTGATATTATATTATATTATATAATATAATATTATATTATATTATATTA
>Ga0126342_10012338_pt1:0-7500 | contig 15241 bp, 13 predicted proteins | sample Cyp1metagenome_FD_92528 | JGI IMG/M metagenome (GOLD analysis project Ga0126342, IMG submission 92528) | Coral microbial communities from Lord Howe Island, Old Settlement Bay, Australia - Cyphastrea 1 metagenome | ecosystem: Host-associated > Invertebrates > Cnidaria > Coral ...
GCTCACCCGTGCTTGGCGGAGTCCCATCTGGCACCCGTGTTCCATTTGGAGTATACCGGGTATCCTGTTTACCAGTACCAGCTTTACAGTTTGAACTCCTTGGGGTGTGATAGCCCTGCTTTGTATCATCCACCTTTGAGGAAACCTTTCCAGCATTCGATCCATTTCCTTGAACTTCTGACCATGAAGAACTAGACATTTGGCTATGACCACCACTAAGCTGCAACTTCGCTTGGCGCAGCTCTTCTAGCTCAACCATCAACTTGGCATTCTGGTCACGTAGATGGTCTACTAACTCCCTTTCCAAAGAGCGTTGTAATTCTTCCACAGGTTGCTGTACTTGGGAACTGGACCTAGCATCCACTTGATAACCATGCCCAGAACCAGTGACATCACCATCGGATTCATCCGGCATACGACCCTGTGTTCTCTCACCACCACGCTGATTCTGCATTCCAAGTTCCAGATTTGCCGCAGTGATCTCTCTCTGCGTCCTCCTGCTCGGCGGAGTCACGAAAGAACCTCCATGACCTTTCGAAGCAGCCAGCAAAGTCGACGATCCACCACGTCCCTTGCCGATGACGCCTTCACTACGAATTGGCTGAAACTCCACAGGCGAGACAGCTTCGGGCAGTGAGTCAGGTCTGGCTTGAATCAACCGCATCTCATCTTTCAACTTTCTAGAGTAAAAAGGATTGATGTTGCCCCTTTCCAGTTCAGACCCTTCGGGGGGTAAAGACCTGGCCCTATCCATGGCAACACCACCGAGATGCACGTGGTCGAAAAACCCTAAGACGTTGGGCTCATAACCCTTATCAAGGGCATGGGCCTTTTCTCACAAACTTGAGATCAAAATGCCTAAAGATGTTCACTGGATTGACGGACTGAGAAAGGGTTGGTTACGGTTAGGGGCAGATGTCACGGCCCTTTTTTGTGGGCGCTTGCCACGAGTTTTCGCTTTCAGTCGGGGATTTAAGATCGGACGTCGGGATGGGTCAGAAGAATGGGACCATGGCCAAGACATTTCAAGACTACAGATGAACATACACTACTAGCTAATATGGACTACTATATAGACTACTATGTAGACTACAATATAGACTACACTATAGGCTACTATAGACCATACAAGAAGAGTGGGTACGATTTGGAAACGCTCGGCTGGGATCTAGCACTCTGGGCCGGCAGTTGGGCTGGTGACTTTTGCAAGCGCGGCTTGCGCCAAGGACTTTATCCAAAGGGTCCGAAGAATCCACCAAAGCATCTGCGATCCTGATCTTTGATGATGGAACTGGGACGCAACATGGTTAAACTGCGGGTCATACGATGTCATACGGGTACCCTCTGGTAATGACTAACATAGCTATGGAAAATCACCATGCTATTAATGGGAAAATCCACTATTTCTATGGCCATTTTCAATAGCTATGTTAGTTTACCAGAGTGTATACGGGTCATATGGGTCTATTTGCAAGACGCCCTCAAGTGAATCGGGGCCGCAGGTGATTTCCAGGTGCAGAGAGATCGATTGTTCTGCTGGTTTGAGCTACATGTCCCCGGTTTGGCTTGCTATATTACATGCATGCATTTTTTCACCTAACTACATGAACTACATATATTACACACACAGATGGATATACATATATATATATGCATACATGCATATCAGTATTTCAATTTAGGACTGCTTTTTCAACTGCAAATCTTCCCCAAAACCCCAAACCCTAAAACCTAACTCTAAAACGCTAAAACCTTAAAACCTAAAAACCCTAAAACCCTAAATTTGAGCCAATACCACTATAACTCTATTAAAAAACTCTTGAACGGACTATACCCATATATACAATACAATACACACGCGCACACGCATATATATATATATGTACATATACAGACTGACGCGTGTGAGCAACTCACTGTGAGTATTTGAAAGGCGCCCTTTCTTGGGCATACAGGTTATCTAAAGTGTATACACATGCACAATTATGCATAATCATGTGTATGTTTTCTGATCAAATCTGTCTATGGCATGTTTTATGCACCACATGCACCCCCCTTCGAGCCACGCGAGGCAAAAGACTTGCACAATTACTTGCAAACCTCCAGGCTTTGCAATTCGTGCCTGGGCCGGGGACAAAGGAAGGCGTTTTTGTCGTCCCCAAGTTGGGGGCGCTGAAATCCCTAAAGTTCATACATGAATTTACACTTTGCTGACATGATGTGACATCAAGTTTCATACTTGATGTCCCTCAAGCCTAGAAGCCTTGGCAGAAATGTCAATTTTGGTCTCACCCAAATGGCTATGGATCAATACCTATGAAAATACCATTTGGTATGGGGGTTATTCACATCCATTTTAACCCAGCTATTTTGATGTGAACTACAGGGGTACTATTGGTTTTGACTGCCAAATTTTCTCCAAGACTTCAAGTTCCAACAACTTCCCTGAGGTTTCCCCGCGATGACTGTCAGCAGGGTCACGGGGCCTCCCGCCTCAGACCATGGCATTCAGGCGGGGTTGGAATGGTGGAACATGTGGATGTCTATTTCTGGGGAAAAAATGAAACATGAGAAAAAACCATGAGAAAAATGAGGAACAATGGAATTTGTGGTTGCTTCAAAGAAGGAAACGCTTACTGTAAGTCGTTCTTCTTTGATTTTTGTACACCCTTTCAGAACAAAATGGTTTCAGGATTTCGTGCACTTTTCCTCATTCTTATTTATATAGATTTGAATGTTTTGGGATATGTGACGATAGAGCGGTGCGGTGCGGAAGTGGCATGGCTTAGGTCCTTAGGTATGACTCAGACTCCCGGCTGTACCATTGGTTACCACATCATAAAATCAGAGAAACATCTCGAAAATCCATCAGTGGGTGTGCTTGAAGCAGCAAGTGGGGCTTCTGAATGGGATCTGAGAGATCTTGCAGAGAATTGGACATTTATGGCAGATTTAGTGGAGGGTAGATGCAGGAGATACTTGCAGGACAATGGTCATGCGGATTCATTCAATGGAGCTGATAGGTATCGACACAATGGCACATCATTACATGATACATTTTCGGTAACCGGTAGATTAAAATGCCACACTCTCATGCACAGCAGATAGCAGAAAATGAGATGGGAATAATTGTGATGCCAACTTTATCCTCAGGAAATCTCAGTAGTGGTGGGATGAGTGTCTTTACAAAGAACAACAAGCTTGGCGTACCAAGCAGCCGCTGCAAGGAAGGTTGGAAGCTCGTGAAATGGGGCAGTTCAGCAGATGCCCCTGGGACAGTCAGGAGAGCTTGGCTTAGGATGGGGTTCTAGTGACTTGAAGCCATCAGGATACCTATGTCACATACGTCCTGCTCGTGTATGCACCAAAACAACGCCTAAGCCGGTCACTCACGTTTAATGCTGGTAAATCTTTCGTTCATATGCAATGTTTATATAAATGCATATATGCTCATCCCGAAGTACTGTAGATAGAATATGTGAGATTTCCAAACCTTTTTCTATAGAATATGTGAGATTTCCAAACCTTTTCTTATTCTAGTGTTTTTTTTTTTTACGTTGCCGCATTCTATCTACTCCAGGTTCATTATATATAGGCACACACACGCACACACACACATATATAATATACACAGATCTGTATCGGGTTCTGTTGCTGAGGCTTCTCACAGATTTGTCCGATGGGAATCCATCCCCAAGAGATCCAAGAGACCATCCGATTCCTGAAATGTGGATGGTCAAAACATGTTTTAATTTTTCCTCCCCATCCCCCTAATATTCAATTCCCACCATGCAATACATACTAAACCAGGGTTTCGTCATCAGTAAACTCCTAATTTTCCAAGGTTAAGATCATGGTTCCCTCTCAACTTTCTCTTATATCATCTTGGACCGCACTGAGGCCTTGCACGCCCTGGACAGTGGACAGGAGAAAGGCTGACGGTTTTCACACATGGGGATGGATCAGAAGGATACCAGTGTGAACTGACTCATAGAACAAGTCAGCCGAACAAGTCATACAATCATTTGGCAACAAGAAAAACATCGGCATTGCGGTCTTGCTGTGCACTTTTCTGCACGTGGCAGGCGAGCTACGTCAGAGTTATGTGTCGCTGATTCAAGGCCTCACAAAAGCTCGAGGACCACGAGATCGGGGCTTCGAGATGGGTTGGAGTTGTCCACCGGTACCTAACGAACCACATCCATTTGGAAATGGGGATTAACATTGAGGCAATCAGTAATTATAGTAATTCATCATAAATGGGACATTGATATTATCAATTTGCATCAAAAAAACACTGAAGTTCGTAGGGGTCAACTGGTCAACCCTTTGGCACCGAGGGCCAATAGCATCCAGAACTATCAACGGTGTTCACCAGCCAGCGTTTTGACTCATTTTGATATGGGTAAACAACATATTACCACGAAACTGGGTGGGTCCTTTGATGCCACTTTTCGAGATGTACCATTTTTTTGCGGGAACATGCTGCAATTTGCCGGATGCCCATTATGAAATAGCTTGATGGTAGAAAGTCGAAATCCTTAACTTAAACGCATGTTTTCCCTGTATTTCCTTGACGTGCCTTCAATTCCCAATCAGCCCCAAGCAACTCTCACCCAGCACTCCAGTGCGGAGCTAAGATGAACCCCACCCCATCACCAGTTGGTGGCTTGGATCCATCCATAGGATCCGTCAGAAGCAGCCAGCACAGCCAGCACAGTTCGGCTCCCGAGGCATGGATTCGACACCACCCTTTGCTGAGCATGCTTTAATCACTTTAATCATCAGGGATGTTCACCAAAAAAAGGGAGTTGAACGGTTGAACTCCAATGGAATATGGATGAATATGGGTAAGCCAGCTGGTGAAGGCGGGTAGCCAATGACTTGACCACTAGGTCACTAGATAAAGGATGCATGATGAATGATAAACATCCAGAAACACATGGAGGAATGATGAATGATGAATGATGAACAAATAATTCAGGATATATATGGATATATAGGCATGGCTTTATCATGGGCGATGAAGCGCAGACAGAGAGAGAGAGAGAGAGCGAGCCTCAACAGGACTCTATAGATGGCGGTGGAACCGCAAATGGATGATGAGAGATTCATTCCGGCCATGTTCAAAGTTCGACAAAGATACGGATTTCCACCATGTGCGTTTTTGATCAAAATTTCGTCAGTGACGGCGTTGCTGATGTCCACTGCAGGAGGTGAAGTTGCCAGCATCGATGCTTGGCGATGCCACTTTTTTCTCCATGTTCATCCATTCATGGTTATGGTCCACTTGTATCCAACTATTATATATGTTGTATATTCACTTATTTTCTCCATGGATATGTGGATATGTCCATCCAGGTTCAGGAGGTCAGGTCGCGAATCCGCTTGCGAATTCGCTCAGGATTCCCGGCAAATGGGCTTATGACCTCGAAGTGGCCCAGCTTGAAGGGTGGATGTGGCCTGGGTTTGTTAGGGAAATCCTCATTGAACATGGTATTGCTGTTGATTTGGGGATGTCAATGTCATTTCCTCCCATGACTTTCTGTAATTCGAGCCGTTTTCCATTGTAGCCGAATGATGTGAGAAAAGAATGATTGTGAGTTTCCCTGAGAATTCTGGGTGAGAATGGATACGAATAAAAGGATGTTGTAGGGGCCTCTGACCCATGTTGTCCCTATTGATCAATGTTTGAGGTTCCGGGCCGGTAGGAGTCCAAAATTGGTCCCAAAATCATGAGCAGAACCTCCATGCTGGCCCTCAACTCATGATGTTGAAGGACAAAAAAGTGGAAGTTGTCACATTTTCTCTCCCATTTGTTGTTGATTTATGACAGGTCTAAACGGCGTTTGTTTTTCTCAAACGCCCTAAGGTGAGCGTTCTTTCAGCTCAGAATTTGAGGGATGCTGACTGGGGTGGCAAGTCGGACCCCTACTGTGTGCCTGGGATGTGATGCTGGGAAGCTGTGCATAGTCTTTTTGCGTTGGGGTCATGAACTTTGAGCTATATAAAATATATAAAGATATATAAAGTAGTTTCGAGTGCCGGGGTGGTATGGGAGAATTTTTGCAGTTACTTCTCTTCATTTTCAAAGTTTTCCCTCGTTTGATATTCCAAGTGGCCCTCCAAGCCGCCCTGGATTACTTCGGGAGATGATGTGAAGTCATGGTAGGTCCCAAGTCTTGAAGCTCGACCTGCCCCGAAAAAGTTGGCTCCCAAACAGCTTCCTATGGTGTCCTCCCGCCTCATCCTCTAATGCTGATCACCAGGTAGTGAGCGTGCAGGGACGGGGATGCTGGGCATGGAATAGGGCAGGGGTGTGCTGGACACGCCACCAATCACGCAAATCTCGAGGGCGTACCCTTTGGTAATTCTAACCTGGCAAAGGGGAATCCTTGCTTTGTGGATTGTATTCCGGTATATTCCCATCTAACATTTTGGACTGCCCGAGGGTACACATGGCAGATGCATGCACTTGGTGTTGTGAGGAAAGACCACATTCAAGACAAAGGTGGTCAAGAACAACCAGGATCCGCCCGCGGATCGATCCAATTCACTGCATTGCTGCATGCAATGCAGATATTTGTTGAGATTTGGGGGGTTTGGCTGCAAAAAAACATGAAAAAAACCATCACAAAAAACAGCTGCTATGATTAAGTTAAAAGATGTTCAAAGTATATGAAGTATTTGGTGCCCAGAATCCCGCACGTCGTGGGGTCGTCTTCCAGCAGCTCCCCAGTCGCCTGTTTGGAACCACATGGAGCGGGTGACCGATCTGCACGATGGCAGGGCCCTCATGGAGCGGTGGGATGATGGGAGATGGGAGCTGATGATTCAAGCATTCCCCCCATTCATATTATATAAACTGACTATCAACACATCCCAGAAACCATGGTGATCATGATTTTCCCATATTTTCCCCATGATTTTCGTGGGATGTTTAAGATTTGTGTCCCATATTATGGTAGCTTTCCACCTCCCAAGTGCCCAAGTCGGGATGTTGCTCAGGCGACCAGCTCTTCTTCGAGGTCTTTGACCATGACAATTTGGGCAAAGACGCCCGCTTGGGCTATACTTCCATAGGTCCGCCCGGGAATTGTCCTGGTGCAATAAGAGTATAACATAATATATATAATTAGAGAGAGAGAGATGTAAATAGATAAATAAGTAACCAAATAAATAAATTAATAACTAACTAAATAAATAAATAAATAAATAAATATATATATATATATACATACAATTATACATATACATGTATATAACCCATAAAGTACAGATTTTGGAATCCCCGGAGTATATATATATATATACACATATATGCATACATGCATACATTTATGCATTAATGCGTACATACATTACACACATTACATGCGTTACATACGTTACATGCATTACATACATAACATTGATAACATACATAACATACATAACGTACATGACATACATAACACACAGACACAAAACATACATAGCACACATAGCACACATAACACA
>Ga0126342_10012338_pt1:12500-15241 | contig 15241 bp, 13 predicted proteins | sample Cyp1metagenome_FD_92528 | JGI IMG/M metagenome (GOLD analysis project Ga0126342, IMG submission 92528) | Coral microbial communities from Lord Howe Island, Old Settlement Bay, Australia - Cyphastrea 1 metagenome | ecosystem: Host-associated > Invertebrates > Cnidaria > Coral ...
TTTTTGACAAGGACTGGGCGGGAATGGCATGGAACCAAGGTGGAGGCCCGTTGCGGAGTCTCCAGCTGAATCACTGCCGAATCTACATGTAGGCGCACCTCAGTTTTTGGAGCGCAAAAATCCTTGTTAGATAGGCTCCCTTTCCACACTTTTCCGCAAGGACATTGGCAAGAAAGACGATTTCCTGGGGAAGTGCGAGGTCAGTAGCCAGAAAGTCTTGGCTGGTGGAAGCCTCAACAAAATTCGGGTGAAATCCTCTTGCGTTGGAGCTGCCTGCAGATCCTGCAGTATGGAAATCATCAGAAGGATCCTGTCTTCCATTTGACAGTGGGTTTCCTTCTCCATTCAACTTGTTTCTTGTTTTTCATCTTCAAGTTTATTCTGATTTGTTTCTCCCCAATGTTTCCCGGATCATCCCATCATTTTTTGGGGCGACAAAACGCAACGGAACGACCTCCGGAAACTCAGGTTTCGATAGCGAGTTGAAGCTGCAGGAGACTGGCATGGTCAACAAAAAGCCGGCGGGGGCGCCGAAAGTTGCGCCACCGAAGATACACGAAACGGCCAACGTGGCAATGGGAAATCCCATATATACTCTCCCGAAAACGAACGTTGTACATATACAAACTAACGTTGTAAAGTTTACAGAATGATATTTCATGGATATTATTTAATGATATTTACACTACATAGGAAAATCATCTTTAAATGGCATTTTCGCAATGTTTGATTATCAGAAGGTAACACATGGGGGCTTTTGCCAGCAAAAACTGCTTTGGGTTTTGCAATCCAAAATCAGTAGTTCAACAACTATCAAAATTGAGGATATAAACATCAAATATGAGGATCTAACCATCAAGAATGAGGAAGCTAGTATACCATATTGTACCAGCTATTTTTAGGGGTGAGAGGAAAAACATCCAGAATTACTGTACCAGCTATTTTGGTGTGAACTAAACTATTTGCTTATATACTGTATGTAAACTGATGCAAGACCATGAGTCTGTATATGGTAGCAGGGTGGCTTCTTGTATTGACACCCTGCATGTGTTGGTATCCGGTATCCTAAATTGCTGTGCGTACTTCAAGAGACGATTTTTAGCTATTTACCTGTCGGTTGTCACATGTTTCAGCTAGTGGGTGCGTTTCCGTCCCCTGAAATCAGCACTCATGTTCATGCACATGATGTTAACGAGCACGCACACTTGATGCTACGCTAGAGATGAGGTGGGGTGGGGCAGTTCCGACCAGAGGATGGACAAAGATTCACGTAGGAAATGTAGATGGTTTTTGGAAAGGTGCCAAAAAGGCCGTTCCAGGCAGCTTGCATTCTAAGGTGAATGGTAAGAGGAATGTGGTCATGTGATGTCATGTGTAGATGCCCCGATGCTACCAGTGGGGTTGGGAGTGCACATCTAAACACCTATTGCGCCACACAGTGGTCACTTTGAAGAACCTCTGAACACCCTGGCAACTTACTCTGCGCGTTTTTGGAGCAAAAATGCTGTGAGGGTTATCAGACACCAAACAGACGAGCACTTTTTTTGGGATGCATTTCTGAATCAAGAATTTGCTTCTCGCTGTGGCCGGGTAACAATCTCAACCAAAATGGTGGGCCGGTAAAGCAGCCGCCGGGATGTTTCACTGGTGAATTATGCGTGCAAGCCGCTCAAAACCGAAACGGGATCCTAGAACCATACAATATTGCAACCCTTACTGCTGTTGGGTTGTAAAGCTGAATTGCACACACACACACGGATAGATGGATACTGTCTGATACTGTAGATATATTTGGTATGATGCGGTCACTTTATCATGTCATACAGGTCTGACCAGTCGCCACAATTTCCCCGGGACGATTGTTGAGATTTGTCGTGTTTCCTTTCCAGACGGTGTAGGTGAAGTGTTGCAAAGGTGAAGTGGATAAGTGGGATGGAAGCGTAAAGAAGATGGACCGCAATAGAAGAGACAGATGCGTAGCGGTTATATTTTAAAGAGAAGTCGAAATCTCGAAACGTAAGTAGTTGAAATCTGTTTGTTTTTTTTAGATATGTTAATTAGTTTTGTATACATTTTATCTATAATTCAGTGGCAATGGATGGTCTCAGTGTGTGTAGGGTGTCACTGATTGCAGCTGAAACTCCTGGATGAAAAGTGACAATGGAACTCCAAGGTGGAGGCCTTCCTCTCGGTGGCCGTGAAAGCACAGAAACGCAGCGCTCAGGCGAACGGGATGCCCTGAGTGGGGGATGCTTTGAGATGGGGATGGATCAAAAGATGACCACCCAGAATACATCAGAAAACTAGCATGCAAAAGGCCACGTGATGCTTGAAATCATAGGAATTCATAGGATGTTCATCATGTTCATCATTCGGTTTTGGTGTGAGTTTCCTCCAACAAGAGGGCCGCAGTTAATTGCCAAGTCAATTCCAAGCTCCCTCGCGCCCCTATCAAATCCTGTTTGGCTTGAGTCGCTCCAAAGGCGCATGAAATTTGGATTTATCATTCAACTTTTTAATCTCACCACATACACACATATATATATATTTATAGATATATTTATATATATATACATACACATATATGCGGTAACTAGATCCGCAGACTTGCTCGTTTCACGTTGGCGCACAGGTTGGGCCACCTCAAACAACAACAACAACAACAACACCAACACCAACACCAACACCAACACCAACACCAACACCAACACCAACACCAACACCAACACCAACACCACCAC
>Ga0126342_10012339_pt1 | contig 15240 bp, 6 predicted proteins | sample Cyp1metagenome_FD_92528 | JGI IMG/M metagenome (GOLD analysis project Ga0126342, IMG submission 92528) | Coral microbial communities from Lord Howe Island, Old Settlement Bay, Australia - Cyphastrea 1 metagenome | ecosystem: Host-associated > Invertebrates > Cnidaria > Coral ...
AAGCACCTTTCAGTCCATCAGTGGCTTCGCTCTGCCATCCCTGATTCACAACAACCAATCTCTCCTATAGGTTTCCTATTTTTGAAACTTCCGCCACCGCCTTGTGCGGTACTACTGGTAATTATATTTTATATTATATGTTATATATTACAAATGATATATTATATATATATGGTATATTGTATATGCATATATATATATACATATTTCCCATTATTTCCCTATAACTTGGTAATCAAATGTGAATCTACAAATGGTGAATTGTCCATTGCAGTGTTTGATTACCCAAGGATAAGTGGACCAATTTGAGATGTTTATCAGTTCACTTGTTTTATCCATCGTTTGTTTTAGGATAGTATTTTTTTTAAGCTATTCTCATATGGAGAAGGATTTGACTGGTGTTGAGGCGGCCATAGTGTTATGAGTTTTCCATCGTTTTCCAACAAAGAAAAGGGATTGGTTACCACTTAACCGTTCTTAACCATCAAGAATTGTGATGACTTGGCTCCGCATACGGAAAAACCAGGAGCTTGTAGCATCTGGTAGCAGGGGTGTTCATCGATAACCAATGGCGATGCCATCTGTTCTGGGTCAAATCCCATGGTGGGGATACTCCCCGACTGGGTGCTGACCTCACCCCATGTTGAGTCACGTTTTGCAAATGGCTCAAAATGAATCAAACCTGCGATAAATGAATGGTCACACATGATTACTGTACTTGGTGGTTTCAAACAGTTTTCATTTTCAACCCTACGTAGGAGGATGACCCTGGCAACTAGACAAGTTAAGTCAGATTAAGTCACATTAAGTCACATTAAGTCAGATTAAGTCAGATTAAGCCAGATTAAGTCGGATTACGTCGGATTAAGTCAGATTAAGTACAAAAATCAAACAAATAAAGCACTTTGATGTGTCCAACTTGCGTTTTTTGTCATGTAGTCATCTGACATTTCCGTCAGGGAGGAGCAGAAGGATCTTTTAACGCAGGCAGACTGGGCCCGAACGTCACTGTGATGTCGCTGGAATGGGAATAGTATTCCGGGAATGATCTGCAAAAGAACGTATGATAAGAGCTGCATGTGGGTGAATTGCTTTAATTCAGTTGACTTCGGAGGTTTGTTGTTCGCTGCGAAGTTTTCATGGGACAAAATGATGGATGTCCAAGCATACCATGGAGATGACCGGAACATACGAGTTGTTTTTTTACCATTTAGATCCATTTAGTATGGAAATGCGATGAAATTATCATGGGATTTTGGGGAAAATGAATGAAAAAAAATGCCATCATCGGATCAGAATGGGATGACCTTGCACCGAAAACATGCTGCATGTTGTGAGCATGGCACATGTGATGTCAAGTGCCATCACAAATGGCCATATAACCAGAACACTGATGGGATATTTGGTTAAACCATGTTCAACAGTTTTTTTCAGGAGGTGAGATAAGATTGTATAGCCATGTAACCATGGAACCACGATGACCAAACCGTCACTTAAACGCGGGTTCAACGGTACGGCCGGCTTGTCAGGTGGTCCTGCCTCTTTACAAGCTGGATTTTTTAAGCTGTTTCCACTCTTCGCTGAAGGAGGGGGGATAATCCTGTGGACTGATGTGCTTGGATTTTCCTTTCACAGATTTCTTGCATGGAAGATTCGTTGATTTCGTTCTTTGGCATTCGACTGGGACAAATACTGAAGAAAAAACATGGATATACCGGATATATAATTATATATATATGGATATATGCATATGTCACGGGCAAAACATGGCTTAGTTTCCCCATATGGTCCGGGGATGATCATCAATAGGGAACAGTCGCCGCGTACGGATTCCCATTAGGGGATAGATCATGTACGAAAAACCCGAAAGATGGACGTTGCGCCATGAAAAACGAATCACAGGCTGCAAGGTTTCTCACACCTCTTTCTACCCTCTGGTAAACTAAAATAACTATGGAAAGATCCACCATGTTCAATGGGTAAAGCTACTATAACCTGGTTGTTTTATTATTTGGTGGTTTCAAAGATGTTCAAACATTCTCTATATGTTTCTGGTATAGAAATGGGATGACAATGATGACAATCTGCAAAACCGACTTTACTGGCGATGAACAAAATCCCCAAAACCAGGCCATTCAGCCTGACGGTGCACCATTTGGGTAGCGGCAAAAGTGGCCACGTTCTGACTGAAGCAACGTGTTGATCGGATCTGTGTCAGGAAATGGGGTGCCCCAACATAGCAATCTAAAATATGATTTTTGAATGAGGAACATTATTTCGCAGTCCAGTTGGCCTGTTGATCCACTAACTTCTGTTTTGGACCCTTTTAGCCCTGGAACTACCATCTGGTTATTTAACATAGCCATGGAAAATCACGGTAAACCATCTATAAATGGGCCCTTTTCCATGGGTCCTGTTTCCATCAGTGCCAGCTGCAAACGAGAGTCGACCTTAAATCACACACTAGCTGCAAGCCACACCAGATATTCATCAGCGCTTTTTTTAATGAGCCCATAGACCCATAAATCCATAGACGCAACAATAATGCATTGATTTTCCGAACATTCTGATAATCCATTGGGTTCTATGTTGCTCTATTTTCAGACAAACCCAATCATAATATATATATATATATATGTGTGTTTCTTGATTTTATGCACTTCCTTCTTCGGTGAGATAAGTGTTGGTAATTCGTGATGATTGATTGCTTCACAGTAGGGCTTCGATATGAAACCAAGAGCCCCGAATGCAAAGCATTGTTCATATGGTGGTCATTGTGCCTGATTGTTTGGCACAGTGTCCTTGTCAATGCAGATCTAAATGCCAGACTATTGCACATCGCGACACGGAGATGTACATGGGTACAGCCTTGACAAGCAAAACACCATCCGTTACTCGTCAGGGATGAGCCGTGTCTCAAATTCCCACGGGGTGATGCAAAGAACACATGTTTTTCCCCATTTCACAAGCGCTACTAGTAAGTGATAGCAATCATGGTATGCCAACGGGACCCCATACTATCTTTCCCGACAGGATGTCTTTGTTTGCTCTCTTGGTTTGCTTTCGATGCTGACAGAATGGTGCACACTGCACACTGATCATTGCGCGGACTTTTGCACAACATATACGTGTAAATTATGTAATGGAGAAATTCTGGCAACTTCTACGCACTCTGAGGGTTCAACAAGTAAGGTGGGTTTGGAGCTGCGTTGGAAGCCTTTTCACTCCGGAACCTGAACATGGGTTTGTCTTAAAAGGAGGGTATTATTGTTTTTTTTAATTAAGGATTCTTTTTGTTTTTCAACCTGGGGCAGCTTTCCTTGCTATTTGCTACATTTTGGAGCTAAAATCTGTGTTTTGCATGCATTTTGGAGCATTTGCGTTCCCACTTGGCTTTTGGCTTTTGGCTTTTGGCTTTTGGCTTTTGGCTTTTGGCTTTTGGCTTTGGCTTCTCTTACTTCACTTGGCTTCACTTGGCTGCACTTGGCTTCACTTGGCTTCACTTGGCTTCTCTTGGCTTCACTTGGCTTATGGCTCATGGCTTTTGGCTTTTGGTTTTGGTTTCACTTGGCTTTGGTTTTGGCCGTTCACTTCACTTGGCTCTTGGCGTTTGTTGGGTTTTAGCATTGTAGTTTGCACATAACATTTCATGTAATACATTGCATACATACATATATATATATATATATTTCAAGTAAACTGCACAAACACTACAGACATAGAGTATAGGAGCTTGTATCCATGCTGTTGTAAGAAAATTGCAAAACCATCAACAAAAAAACCCAAAGAAACCCTAAATGAAACCCTAAAGAAGCCCTGAATGAAACGCTAAAGAAACCCTAAAGAAACCCTAAATGAAGCCCTAAATAAAACCCTAAAGAAACCCTAAATGAACCCTAAATGACATCCTAAAGAATGAAGCCAAAAACGACACCCTAAATGAACCCTAAAGAAACCTTGAAAGAAACCCAAAGAAACCCTAAACAACACCCTAAAGAAACCCTCAATGAAACCATAAAGAAACCCTAAATGAAATCCTAAACCCTCAAGAACCCTAGAAGAAACCCTAAAGAATCTTTGAAACCATGGAAAGATCATTGAAGACGATCAAGAAAGCGATAAAAACCATCCAGACATCGTTGAAAACCGTGGGAAAACGGGTGAAAACTAAAATGTTGCAATTATTGTGCAAATTTACAACTTTAGCTACCCAAATTTGCGACTTCAGCTCCGAAATGCTGCAAATGGCATGCAAAAATAGAGATTTTCGTTCAACACAAATCAGAGAGATTTTAGCTCCAAAATGCAGCAAATAGCACGCAAATCAGAGATGTTAGCCCCAAACTGTAGCAAATAGCAAGGAAAGCTGCCCCAGGCTGGAAAAAAAAACTAAAACACCAAAAAATCCTTTAAAAAAACATCATCCATAAATAGGAGAGGCCCAAAATATCCACTTTAACTGTCGAAACAATGCTGATAAACTATGATCAACGACCAAATCTGGGGCTTTCGAAAGGTGAAGCCAAATGGATTTGGGAATCCCTCCAGCTGACCAGTTGCGCCGCTGCTCAGACCTTCGGTTGACCTTAGTTGATCCTCCTTTTAAGCTAGCCGCAATTTCTGGATGAACACTAACCAGCACAAAGCTATAATGTGTATATATCAATTATTATGTATTATATATATATTATGATTTATATACATTATATATATATGTTCATCATATTTCAATGAATGTCATCACCATTCATCCAAATTCCAGTGCATTCCAGTGGCCTGTCAATAGCCAGTTGGGATACGTGGCATTTCCAGGATGTGGTACGGTTGTTCTGCAAGAAGGATGCGACACTGATCAAACCGACAGTGGCTGGGCCCAGTAGCAAACCATGATTGGCGGGGGTCATTTTACATCATCCCAATTTATCATGGTATATTGACTATATATATATACATATACGCATATGCACATATATATATACATATACGCATATGCATTGGAACTATATTTCTGTTTTCCTGCTTAGCTCATGTAGCACTGTAATGTATGCACATATGTATGATGCTTAACAATATTGAGCCTTTATATGAATGTGTGCAAACACAATAATTAACTGTGTACATGTACAGGTGTGTATATACATATATTATTTTACTTTATATGTTGCCTCTCTCTCTCTCTAATATACACACAGCCACAAAGGCTACATGCATCCATTATACATATATGTATATATATAAATGTATATACATATATATATATACATACACATGTGATATATCTACTAGAGTGAAGAGAAAAGTTGGGTAGCCTAAACATGCCTCTAGCCGCTAGAAACCATGATAAACCTACAGATGTTTTTCAAAAGGTCACCCTGCCCTTGGCCGGCCAAGGCGCAAGCCCTGCTCCGCTATTGGCCGCAGTGTGCCAGCGGAAAGCCAGGGAACCTGGGGTACGGTATTTGTCAGGGCGACAGGATTTTGCAATGGCCATGTTGAGTGGGAACATCTATGAACATCTCATATACCCATAGGATCCATGGTGCTGGTATATATGGTAACATTTACCATCAATATACCCCAAATGTCAGCATATATACCATCCATGGATCCTATGGGATATAGAGACAGCACTATGGGATATAGAGAAAGCATCGAAAATGTTGGGATTTCGGACAGAGTTCGTCAAGATTTTTTTTGAGATCTTGATCTCTCTGGCCATCTAGCAGAATTTTTCCCCATCTACCATTGCTATCCATTGCTGGTGAAGTGACCCAAGTTGGCCCAGTGGCCATCAGTGGCCCAGTTGGCCAAGGCAAACCATCTTCTTGGGAGAGCTCGAAGATCTGATCCACATGATGCCAGCTGCAGACTTCAAAGCCATTGCCGTTCGGGATGCTCGGTGGGGCCATGGGATCCATCCGAGTGGCTTGGGCTCTGAAAACATGGTAGCCCTGAATCATCCTAAATCCATGAGCTAACTATGGTTAACTATAATTTTCCCAATTTTGCATGGACATTTTTGGGAGATGATTACAGCATTTTCAGACTAAGATGGTAATAATATGTAATAATGTGGAATCCACAATCATGTAGAACTCCCAATTATCAAAAAGAACATAAAACATCAACCATTTGGCGCTATGAATTTTAAACTATACCGTTTGTAGGGATATATGAATATCTATGATATGCAGGACTTCATAAACCACCACCATGGTCCAGGATGGTCTGGGATGGTCCGGGATGGTTGATTATTGTGGATTTTGAAATTTGTATACGCCAGTGCAACCAACCAGTTGGTCAGTTGGTCAGTTGGTCCCTTCGGCCCCATGGCATGCCTGCCATGGTTTTAGCCAACTGGATCAGGGAAGAACGTTTAGACGGACAATGAAATCCATTAGAAAACTAAGCCCATGGTAAGTTAACTTGTTGACCCTGAAAATCACCAATTGTTAATGGAAACTAGTCTTCCAACCCCTATCTGCCAGGGTCTATGTTAATATACCAGAGGGTATGTTTTTTGTTTCCCTGAGCTAGGCAAACCTTGGCTGGGTACCCGCTGGTAAACGTTTACAGTTTGTAATTGAAAACGGCCCAGTCGAAATAGTTGATTTACCCGAGGGATCCAGAAGGATTCTCTCGGCCGGGGAAGCCCTGTGTGCTGACGACTGAGGCCCCCTGCGCCCATCGAATTTCCAGCTGTTGCATCTCCTGCCATTCGGAGGTGGATCATCATCGGACTATTACTGGGTCATTTTCTGGCATCTCTGGTCATTTAACATGGCTATGGCGGCTATGGAAGCCATGGCCCATTGAAACAGATTATTTTCCCTTCTAGAAACCTCCATTGAGTTCAGGGATTTTCCAGTTCGCTAACTGTTAAATGTACATTTTGAATCAGAGAAAAAATCTGAAACATTGGTGTTCAAAATTGGGTCCCCCCATTTTGAGAAACTCACACTGAAACTCTCAGCAAGTTGTCGTTTTCTGTCCCCGATATTTTGATGTGCAAAGATGTTGTGAGATGTTGTAAGTCACACTTGGCAATCCAAAAACGAACGGACGACTTGAATGAGATATATACCAAGATGGGAAAAGTAAACATGGCCAGAGTCGCTTAAAATGGTCTCAATGGCTTCCGGTCTAGGGCCCATAACATGGGCCCTAGACCAGAAGCCCCAAAAAAAAGTGGCCGCCGCAGGTCGCAGAGAAAGCTTTGGGCATTTGGAGTGGCCCGATCCAAGGGGGGACAAAAACTTGGTCAGCGAAGAAGAATTGGGTGCTTTTAAGATCCAGGCTCCATATGGCTCCACTCCATTTTTGATGCAAAAGCTCTACTGCTTGGTGGTGACTGGAACCATGGATGTTTATATATTTTTATGACTGTCCTAATATATTGGGAATGGAAAATCATCCCAACTGACGAAGTCCATGATTTTTCAGAGGGATAGGTCAACCACCAACCAGATATACTCGATCTGTTTCTGGCTGCGTGTGATTGTGGTAGCTTACAAAATCTTACTCAGTTCCGAGTCCTGCCAAGGGTGAGGCGGGCGAAGCAGACAATCACTTTCCTTGGCTGAAAAAAACCCGGTATGTGCAGAACAAGGGATGAATACATGTATTCATCCCTTGTTCTGCACATACCGGGTTTTTTTCAGCCAAGGAAAGTGATTGTCTGCTTCGCCCGCCTCACCCTTGGCAGGACTCGGAACTGAGTAAGATTTTGTAAGCTACCACAATCACACGCAGCCAGAAACAGATCGAGTATATCTGGTTGGTGGTTGACCTATCCCTCTGAAAAATCATGGACTTCGTCAGTTGGGATGATTTTCCATTCCCAATATATTAGGACAGTCATAAAAATATATAAACATCCATGGTTCCAGTCACCACCAAGCAGTAGAGCTTTTGCATCAAAAATGGAGTGGAGCCATATGGAGCCTGGATCTTAAAAGCACCCAATTCTTCTTCGCTGACCAAGTTTTTGTCCCCCCTTGGATCGGGCCACTCCAAATGCCCAAAGCTTTCTCTGCGACCTGCGGCGGCCACTTTTTTTTGGGGCTTCTGGTCTAGGGCCCATGTTATGGGCCCTAGACCGGAAGCCATTGAGACCATTTTAAGCGACTCTGGCCATGTTTACTTTTCCCATCTTGGTATATATCTCATTCAAGTCGTCCGTTCGTTTTTGGATTGCCAAGTGTGACTTACAACATCTCACAACATCTTTGCACATCAAAATATCGGGGACAGAAAACGACAACTTGCTGAGAGTTTCAGTGTGAGTTTCTCAAAATGGGGGGACCCAATTTTGAACACCAATGTTTCAGATTTTTTCTCTGATTCAAAATGTACATTTAACAGTTAGCGAACTGGAAAATCCCTGAACTCAATGGAGGTTTCTAGAAGGGAAAATAATCTGTTTCAATGGGCCATGGCTTCCATAGCCGCCATAGCCATGTTAAATGACCAGAGATGCCAGAAAATGACCCAGTAATAGTCCGATGATGATCCACCTCCGAATGGCAGGAGATGCAACAGCTGGAAATTCGATGGGCGCAGGGGGCCTCAGTCGTCAGCACACAGGGCTTCCCCGGCCGAGAGAATCCTTCTGGATCCCTCGGGTAAATCAACTATTTCGACTGGGCCGTTTTCAATTACAAACTGTAAACGTTTACCAGCGGGTACCCAGCCAAGGTTTGCCTAGCTCAGGGAAACAAAAAACATACCCTCTGGTATATTAACATAGACCCTGGCAGATAGGGGTTGGAAGACTAGTTTCCATTAACAATTGGTGATTTTCAGGGTCAACAAGTTAACTTACCATGGGCTTAGTTTTCTAATGGATTTCATTGTCCGTCTAAACGTTCTTCCCTGATCCAGTTGGCTAAAACCATGGCAGGCATGCCATGGGGCCGAAGGGACCAACTGACCAACTGACCAACTGGTTGGTTGCACTGGCGTATACAAATTTCAAAATCCACAATAATCAACCATCCCGGACCATCCCAGACCATCCTGGACCATGGTGGTGGTTTATGAAGTCCTGCATATCATAGATATTCATATATCCCTACAAACGGTATAGTTTAAAATTCATAGCGCCAAATGGTTGATGTTTTATGTTCTTTTTGATAATTGGGAGTTCTACATGATTGTGGATTCCACATTATTACATATTATTACCATCTTAGTCTGAAAATGCTGTAATCATCTCCCAAAAATGTCCATGCAAAATTGGGAAAATTATAGTTAACCATAGTTAGCTCATGGATTTAGGATGATTCAGGGCTACCATGTTTTCAGAGCCCAAGCCACTCGGATGGATCCCATGGCCCCACCGAGCATCCCGAACGGCAATGGCTTTGAAGTCTGCAGCTGGCATCATGTGGATCAGATCTTCGAGCTCTCCCAAGAAGATGGTTTGCCTTGGCCAACTGGGCCACTGATGGCCACTGGGCCAACTTGGGTCACTTCACCAGCAATGGATAGCAATGGTAGATGGGGAAAAATTCTGCTAGATGGCCAGAGAGATCAAGATCTCAAAAAAAATCTTGACGAACTCTGTCCGAAATCCCAACATTTTCGATGCTTTCTCTATATCCCATAGTGCTGTCTCTATATCCCATAGGATCCATGGATGGTATATATGCTGACATTTGGGGTATATTGATGGTAAATGTTACCATATATACCAGCACCATGGATCCTATGGGTATATGAGATGTTCATAGATGTTCCCACTCAACATGGCCATTGCAAAATCCTGTCGCCCTGACAAATACCGTACCCCAGGTTCCCTGGCTTTCCGCTGGCACACTGCGGCCAATAGCGGAGCAGGGCTTGCGCCTTGGCCGGCCAAGGGCAGGGTGACCTTTTGAAAAACATCTGTAGGTTTATCATGGTTTCTAGCGGCTAGAGGCATGTTTAGGCTACCCAACTTTTCTCTTCACTCTAGTAGATATATCACATGTGTATGTATATATATATATGTATATACATTTATATATATACATATATGTATAATGGATGCATGTAGCCTTTGTGGCTGTGTGTATATTAGAGAGAGAGAGAGGCAACATATAAAGTAAAATAATATATGTATATACACACCTGTACATGTACACAGTTAATTATTGTGTTTGCACACATTCATATAAAGGCTCAATATTGTTAAGCATCATACATATGTGCATACATTACAGTGCTACATGAGCTAAGCAGGAAAACAGAAATATAGTTCCAATGCATATGCGTATATGTATATATATATGTGCATATGCGTATATGTATATATATATAGTCAATATACCATGATAAATTGGGATGATGTAAAATGACCCCCGCCAATCATGGTTTGCTACTGGGCCCAGCCACTGTCGGTTTGATCAGTGTCGCATCCTTCTTGCAGAACAACCGTACCACATCCTGGAAATGCCACGTATCCCAACTGGCTATTGACAGGCCACTGGAATGCACTGGAATTTGGATGAATGGTGATGACATTCATTGAAATATGATGAACATATATATATAATGTATATAAATCATAATATATATATAATACATAATAATTGATATATACACATTATAGCTTTGTGCTGGTTAGTGTTCATCCAGAAATTGCGGCTAGCTTAAAAGGAGGATCAACTAAGGTCAACCGAAGGTCTGAGCAGCGGCGCAACTGGTCAGCTGGAGGGATTCCCAAATCCATTTGGCTTCACCTTTCGAAAGCCCCAGATTTGGTCGTTGATCATAGTTTATCAGCATTGTTTCGACAGTTAAAGTGGATATTTTGGGCCTCTCCTATTTATGGATGATGTTTTTTTAAAGGATTTTTTGGTGTTTTAGTTTTTTTTTCCAGCCTGGGGCAGCTTTCCTTGCTATTTGCTACAGTTTGGGGCTAACATCTCTGATTTGCGTGCTATTTGCTGCATTTTGGAGCTAAAATCTCTCTGATTTGTGTTGAACGAAAATCTCTATTTTTGCATGCCATTTGCAGCATTTCGGAGCTGAAGTCGCAAATTTGGGTAGCTAAAGTTGTAAATTTGCACAATAATTGCAACATTTTAGTTTTCACCCGTTTTCCCACGGTTTTCAACGATGTCTGGATGGTTTTTATCGCTTTCTTGATCGTCTTCAATGATCTTTCCATGGTTTCAAAGATTCTTTAGGGTTTCTTCTAGGGTTCTTGAGGGTTTAGGATTTCATTTAGGGTTTCTTTATGGTTTCATTGAGGGTTTCTTTAGGGTGTTGTTTAGGGTTTCTTTGGGTTTCTTTCAAGGTTTCTTTAGGGTTCATTTAGGGTGTCGTTTTTGGCTTCATTCTTTAGGATGTCATTTAGGGTTCATTTAGGGTTTCTTTAGGGTTTTATTTAGGGCTTCATTTAGGGTTTCTTTAGGGTTTCTTTAGCGTTTCATTCAGGGCTTCTTTAGGGTTTCATTTAGGGTTTCTTTGGGTTTTTTTGTTGATGGTTTTGCAATTTTCTTACAACAGCATGGATACAAGCTCCTATACTCTATGTCTGTAGTGTTTGTGCAGTTTACTTGAAATATATATATATATATATGTATGTATGCAATGTATTACATGAAATGTTATGTGCAAACTACAATGCTAAAACCCAACAAACGCCAAGAGCCAAGTGAAGTGAACGGCCAAAACCAAAGCCAAGTGAAACCAAAACCAAAAGCCAAAAGCCATGAGCCATAAGCCAAGTGAAGCCAAGAGAAGCCAAGTGAAGCCAAGTGAAGCCAAGTGCAGCCAAGTGAAGCCAAGTGAAGTAAGAGAAGCCAAAGCCAAAAGCCAAAAGCCAAAAGCCAAAAGCCAAAAGCCAAAAGCCAAAAGCCAAGTGGGAACGCAAATGCTCCAAAATGCATGCAAAACACAGATTTTAGCTCCAAAATGTAGCAAATAGCAAGGAAAGCTGCCCCAGGTTGAAAAACAAAAAGAATCCTTAATTAAAAAAAACAATAATACCCTCCTTTTAAGACAAACCCATGTTCAGGTTCCGGAGTGAAAAGGCTTCCAACGCAGCTCCAAACCCACCTTACTTGTTGAACCCTCAGAGTGCGTAGAAGTTGCCAGAATTTCTCCATTACATAATTTACACGTATATGTTGTGCAAAAGTCCGCGCAATGATCAGTGTGCAGTGTGCACCATTCTGTCAGCATCGAAAGCAAACCAAGAGAGCAAACAAAGACATCCTGTCGGGAAAGATAGTATGGGGTCCCGTTGGCATACCATGATTGCTATCACTTACTAGTAGCGCTTGTGAAATGGGGAAAAACATGTGTTCTTTGCATCACCCCGTGGGAATTTGAGACACGGCTCATCCCTGACGAGTAACGGATGGTGTTTTGCTTGTCAAGGCTGTACCCATGTACATCTCCGTGTCGCGATGTGCAATAGTCTGGCATTTAGATCTGCATTGACAAGGACACTGTGCCAAACAATCAGGCACAATGACCACCATATGAACAATGCTTTGCATTCGGGGCTCTTGGTTTCATATCGAAGCCCTACTGTGAAGCAATCAATCATCACGAATTACCAACACTTATCTCACCGAAGAAGGAAGTGCATAAAATCAAGAAACACACATATATATATATATATATTATGATTGGGTTTGTCTGAAAATAGAGCAACATAGAACCCAATGGATTATCAGAATGTTCGGAAAATCAATGCATTATTGTTGCGTCTATGGATTTATGGGTCTATGGGCTCATTAAAAAAAGCGCTGATGAATATCTGGTGTGGCTTGCAGCTAGTGTGTGATTTAAGGTCGACTCTCGTTTGCAGCTGGCACTGATGGAAACAGGACCCATGGAAAAGGGCCCATTTATAGATGGTTTACCGTGATTTTCCATGGCTATGTTAAATAACCAGATGGTAGTTCCAGGGCTAAAAGGGTCCAAAACAGAAGTTAGTGGATCAACAGGCCAACTGGACTGCGAAATAATGTTCCTCATTCAAAAATCATATTTTAGATTGCTATGTTGGGGCACCCCATTTCCTGACACAGATCCGATCAACACGTTGCTTCAGTCAGAACGTGGCCACTTTTGCCGCTACCCAAATGGTGCACCGTCAGGCTGAATGGCCTGGTTTTGGGGATTTTGTTCATCGCCAGTAAAGTCGGTTTTGCAGATTGTCATCATTGTCATCCCATTTCTATACCAGAAACATATAGAGAATGTTTGAACATCTTTGAAACCACCAAATAATAAAACAACCAGGTTATAGTAGCTTTACCCATTGAACATGGTGGATCTTTCCATAGTTATTTTAGTTTACCAGAGGGTAGAAAGAGGTGTGAGAAACCTTGCAGCCTGTGATTCGTTTTTCATGGCGCAACGTCCATCTTTCGGGTTTTTCGTACATGATCTATCCCCTAATGGGAATCCGTACGCGGCGACTGTTCCCTATTGATGATCATCCCCGGACCATATGGGGAAACTAAGCCATGTTTTGCCCGTGACATATGCATATATCCATATATATATAATTATATATCCGGTATATCCATGTTTTTTCTTCAGTATTTGTCCCAGTCGAATGCCAAAGAACGAAATCAACGAATCTTCCATGCAAGAAATCTGTGAAAGGAAAATCCAAGCACATCAGTCCACAGGATTATCCCCCCTCCTTCAGCGAAGAGTGGAAACAGCTTAAAAAATCCAGCTTGTAAAGAGGCAGGACCACCTGACAAGCCGGCCGTACCGTTGAACCCGCGTTTAAGTGACGGTTTGGTCATCGTGGTTCCATGGTTACATGGCTATACAATCTTATCTCACCTCCTGAAAAAAACTGTTGAACATGGTTTAACCAAATATCCCATCAGTGTTCTGGTTATATGGCCATTTGTGATGGCACTTGACATCACATGTGCCATGCTCACAACATGCAGCATGTTTTCGGTGCAAGGTCATCCCATTCTGATCCGATGATGGCATTTTTTTTCATTCATTTTCCCCAAAATCCCATGATAATTTCATCGCATTTCCATACTAAATGGATCTAAATGGTAAAAAAACAACTCGTATGTTCCGGTCATCTCCATGGTATGCTTGGACATCCATCATTTTGTCCCATGAAAACTTCGCAGCGAACAACAAACCTCCGAAGTCAACTGAATTAAAGCAATTCACCCACATGCAGCTCTTATCATACGTTCTTTTGCAGATCATTCCCGGAATACTATTCCCATTCCAGCGACATCACAGTGACGTTCGGGCCCAGTCTGCCTGCGTTAAAAGATCCTTCTGCTCCTCCCTGACGGAAATGTCAGATGACTACATGACAAAAAACGCAAGTTGGACACATCAAAGTGCTTTATTTGTTTGATTTTTGTACTTAATCTGACTTAATCCGACGTAATCCGACTTAATCTGGCTTAATCTGACTTAATCTGACTTAATGTGACTTAATGTGACTTAATCTGACTTAACTTGTCTAGTTGCCAGGGTCATCCTCCTACGTAGGGTTGAAAATGAAAACTGTTTGAAACCACCAAGTACAGTAATCATGTGTGACCATTCATTTATCGCAGGTTTGATTCATTTTGAGCCATTTGCAAAACGTGACTCAACATGGGGTGAGGTCAGCACCCAGTCGGGGAGTATCCCCACCATGGGATTTGACCCAGAACAGATGGCATCGCCATTGGTTATCGATGAACACCCCTGCTACCAGATGCTACAAGCTCCTGGTTTTTCCGTATGCGGAGCCAAGTCATCACAATTCTTGATGGTTAAGAACGGTTAAGTGGTAACCAATCCCTTTTCTTTGTTGGAAAACGATGGAAAACTCATAACACTATGGCCGCCTCAACACCAGTCAAATCCTTCTCCATATGAGAATAGCTTAAAAAAAATACTATCCTAAAACAAACGATGGATAAAACAAGTGAACTGATAAACATCTCAAATTGGTCCACTTATCCTTGGGTAATCAAACACTGCAATGGACAATTCACCATTTGTAGATTCACATTTGATTACCAAGTTATAGGGAAATAATGGGAAATATGTATATATATATATGCATATACAATATACCATATATATATAATATATCATTTGTAATATATAACATATAATATAAAATATAATTACCAGTAGTACCGCACAAGGCGGTGGCGGAAGTTTCAAAAATAGGAAACCTATAGGAGAGATTGGTTGTTGTGAATCAGGGATGGCAGAGCGAAGCCACTGATGGACTGAAAGGTGCTT
>Ga0126342_10012340_pt1 | contig 15239 bp, 15 predicted proteins | sample Cyp1metagenome_FD_92528 | JGI IMG/M metagenome (GOLD analysis project Ga0126342, IMG submission 92528) | Coral microbial communities from Lord Howe Island, Old Settlement Bay, Australia - Cyphastrea 1 metagenome | ecosystem: Host-associated > Invertebrates > Cnidaria > Coral ...
AGAGCAGTGCTGCTCAGTCCCCTTGGTTCCTTCACCCGCGCTGGAGATAATGTTCCTGGTCATGGTGCAGCGCATGACAGCGGCCTTCGGGTCAAAGTCACGCATGATCGTCCCACTGTTTGGACGGTGTTGTGGGGGTTGGATGAAGCAACAAGATCAAAAGCTCAAGACTTCCATTTACTTGGCAAATCCAGTCAGCAAAAAGGTGTGAAAAATAGTTTCAAGATTTGTGCTAAGATCAAGAAAAACCAACCCTTTTGCACAAAGTTTCAAGCAGAAATTCATGTCAAACTGCGGAACTACATGAGTAGACATGGCACTTCAATTTCTAAATCCCTTTGACCTTAGGTGACTCAGCCTCTGACATAATTCCGCAGCACGCATCAGCTGGAACAAAGTACAAGTGCATAGGCTGCATAGATAGTGCATAATGCTGAAATACTTGCCGAAGAAAAAAAGAGGAACTGATGTCAATGGTCAATCATGGGGTCTGGTTGTCTTTTGTCATTGTGCCTGGTGGAAGTGTTTGAACGCTTGCAAACGGGCACAAGACCTATGGAATATTGGCATATATTAGCTATTCTGTTTCTTTTGCCCCATTTCCATTGTTTGCAAGCAAATTCGGGTGGCCAGTGAATTTACCACTGATTGAGGACAACCAGGCCATTTCAGGCATTTCATTCCTGGCAGCGACTGAAGCTTCAGCAGACCGCGGGCAGATGTGGACACCAGTCTGCAGTGTTGAAGTCAGTCGCGCTGGCAGTGATGGTTTTGCATGCCGTGTTGCCAACAGCAGTTTTACTCACCAATGGAAAGCCGTTTTTTTGGGACATGTACATATCCGGATGTACAGGTCGAAGAGGGGATCCACTGGTTGAGCAAGAAGAGAAGGAGGGCTTTTGGGAATGGTAGAGGAACTAGTTTCAAGCTGTTGAGAATGCTATGAGCTACATTATCACTATCGTATTGTGATCCAATAGGTCAATAGGTAATGGATTTTTTGCCATGCAAGTTAGGTAGATTGATCCCAGATCCATCAAGCTTGTACCGGCAGCAACTCTCTACCCATGTGGTGGTTAGCACATGACCATGGTCTCAATGAGCCCAACATTCATCTTCGGACCCGGTTTCCTCATTGGGAGGTTGGCCGATGTGAACCTGTGACCTTTGGTGAAAGCCGTGCATCTGCTCTAAATAGTTGGGGCTGAAGAGTCAGAATCGCAAGGGCAATGCATCATATATTGATCCAGTCAGACCAAAAGCTCTGCAAGGCCAGGGAATTGAACCCTGAATAAATAAGTAGATTATAAGCACATGGTCCACTGGCTGTACGTTTTCAGAAGTTGCAGCCCTTTTGCCTGAAATGATATGCCATTTTTGTACATCAAAAGTCGCAGACAACTCAGATGCCAAGGAAGAAGAGAGTCGATGGGGCTTTCAACTCACTCCTGGCGACAGTGTCAGAAAAATCGCTCAGAAGATGCTCCTTGTAGAATTGAAGTGTCGAGACCTCTGCATGAAGTCATGACACTGAGCGCGCACACACACACACACGCACACATGACCAAGACTCGGTTTTCTTTCGGTGTATTTGCTGTCTATCTCCAGGTATTTCTGAAACATTCTGTCGATCATGGATCTATCTCTCGACACTTTTGCGAGGAGCATGCCAAACCCTTTCTTGCCGTCCCGAACAATGCTTCTGGACGAGCGGATGGGGAAATTCCTTTGTGCATATGGAATTGGTAAGTGCCATGATCCATGCCCCGCCACCCGTTCAACACCTGGAACTTGCCGTGGATGCAAAGGGAGCGCACGACTAGAAATTGACATGGGTTCCGGCTAAAAAGACATCCTTGTCTCCTTGATCAGGTACAGAGAAACATGGGCTGCCGACAAAGAATTCCGCAAGAGCCATCAAAAGGTTCTGAACGTCTTACATCTACCATCATCTACCAGTAGTACCGCGCAAGGCGGTGGCGGAAGTTTCAAAGATAGGAAACCTATAGGAGAGGTGAGTTGTTGTGATTCATGGATGGCAGAGCGAACTGATGGACCGAAAGGTGGTTGAGTCTCTGAGTCTCTGAGTCTCTGAGTCTCTGAGTCTCTCTCTCCCTCTCTCTCTCTCTTTGTCTCCTTCTCTCTGTGTCTCTCCCTCTCTCTATCTATTTATCTATTTATCTATTTATCTATTTATCTATTTATTTATTTATCTGTCTATCTATCTATCTATCTACCTAGCTATCTATCTATCTACCTATCTACCTCTCTATCCACCTATCCACCTATCTACCTATCTACCGATCTACCTATCTACCTATCTACCTATCTACCTATCTACCTATCTACCTTTCTACCTTTCTACCTTTCTACCTTTCTACCTTTCTACCTGTCTATCTATCTATCTATCTTTCTTTCTATCTATCTTTCTATCTATCTATCTTTCTTTCTTTCTTTCTTATCTATCGATCTATCTATCTATCCATCCATCTATCTATTTATCTTTCTAACTAACTAACTAACTAATTAATCTATCGATCTATCAATCTATCAGTCTACCTATCAATCAATCAATCAATCTGTCTGTCTGTCTGTCTATCTGTCCTATCTGTCTGTCTACATCTTCTTATTTTTCTTTTTATCTCCCTATCTCCCTATCTATCTGTCTATCTCTTTCTCCGTTTAGCTATCTATCTATCCATCCATCCATCTATCCATGATTCCATCTATCCATCTATTCATCTATCCATCTACTCAACTTCCAAAAGTGCTCCGAGAACCACAGCTGCGCACACCTTTTCGACATCTAAACTTTCAAAAGTGGTCCGGAGCTGCAGCGCTTTTGGCATTTTCACTTCAAACCTGCTTCGTGCCACAATGGCGTGCACTTTTTGATCTCGCATCCCCCCAAATGGCTCTGCGCCCGCTGATTTAGCAAACAGCCCCAAAACGATGCAAAACCACGGTGTCTCGCGACTTTTCTACATTTCGCGCGCTTTGATCTTCTTTCTTCTCCCTTTCTCTTCTCTGATCTTCTTTCTTCTCACTCTTTCTCTTCTCTGACTCTTCCCAGCTCTGCTGCTTCATATGTCCATATTGCAGAAATTTGATTTCTAAACTCCTTTCGATGATATTTGCATCGATATTTTAGTATGTGCCAGATGTACCAGTTCCTGCCTTGGAGTCGTCATATCAGTTTCTGCGCCCCTTTCTAAGACCTGTGTCCCTTCAGGATTTTTCACAGGTCGCTGAGGGCGAACTGGAGCTGCCTGGCTGGGGTGCGATTATCTGCTCTCGGTGAGAAAAGGGTGCCACCAGCTGCTCTGGTGTTGGACTTGAAAAGCATCCCCGGATCTGGCTTAAGAGATTTGGGTACTATCAGGTATTGTCAGGTACTGGTTGTCACTTTTCTTGAACAAGTGAGATTAGCCTGTGCCTATGAAAACTGTGTGATTACGAATCCTTTAACCACCCCATCTGGTGTTGGGACTATCTTGATCCGCACAGCTGGTGCTTGAAGGCCTGGGCTATGGATGACTCTGAATCTGACGTTCCAGCTGATTATGTGCGGCTTGGGGACGAAAGGAACCTGGGCCGGGCAATGCCTCACCATCAAAACAGCCAAAGATCCTGGAATTTCTAAACGGAAATATCTGGGTGGGGTATTAGAGGCCTGGAAGCTTTGGTTTCTTTGTTTGATTGTCGTGTTGCGACAGACTCTCTCAGATTGGGAGTAAACCCCAATTTTTTGGCTATTAAACCACAGAAATTGATGCTCAACTGTCGGATTTGGGGGTATCCCAGCCCATTCTGGGACCCCCAAGCCCCAAAGCTGGAGGTTCGCTGGCCTGGAGAACCTGATGAAGGCAACATGCAGATTCTGCTGTGGTTCTAATGGGGGAAGTCATGATCGATCATAGGGAATTTGTGATTTGTGGCCCCCAACTTTCAGACAAAACTCAGCTCTGTGGAAAGGGAGTTGTGGAGCCTTTGTGCTGAATGCATATTTCCCACCATTTGGCGCTTGCACTTGAGTCATTCTGCTGCTTTTCACAGCTGAAAGTTTCAGTGACAGGGACAGGTCCCAGAACTTAATATGTCAGGTCCTCCATTGTTGTGCCATTTGAACAAAGCACAATGGCAGAGCTTCAACCAATGGAGACTGAAACAACGGCGACAAAAACACACACACACACACGCATGGACCAAGCGTAGCCCAGCCCTTGATCCTCCGCAGCTACACTGCCCAGCCAAGAGGTACGCCATCCATTGATAGAAAGTCTTTGGTAAGGTACTGTTTTTGGAATAAACCATTGAAAAACACAGAAGGTCCTTGAATTTCATTCAACTGCTCAAGAAGTTACAATGAGGTCATCGCAAAATCCAATCCCCTCTCTCCGTCTTGATTGCAGGATGAAATCCACCTGTGACCCGCCCCTTGGCGGAGATTGTGAATCGAGGATAATTGAGGCAGACGTTGGGTATGGGTCATTAGCAAACAAGAGTGATCTTGTATGTTTTTACGGTATCTCCAAGTTTAATTAGAATACCTAATCTTAATCCAGACCCACATGGATTGAAGAACTGGAAGCCGAGGCATTTTGACAAGCACCGCTTTGACAACTATACAGACTGGTTGGATCGAGAGACACGGAAGCGGAACCGCGCACAGGGGCAACACATTGGGTGTCTTGGTGATGCACTTTTTTGTTGGATCCGTTTTAGCCTTTTAAGACGGGCAATTCCAAGAGTTCCAGCAAGTCCAACAAACCCAAGCAAATGGAAATCAAGAAGGTTGTTGGATTCGAAGATTCCCAGATGATATGAGCTGTTTGATTTAGAATTTTACTCGCAACACTGACCGCTAAATTGCACCACTGGCGTTGTATTGCTACGATTTCGTGGATCAGGCAGCTTAGGGTCACATTGTTTCAGACGCACCCGCGCACAGAGCTGGCTATTCACGATTTGGGAGCGCAATTTTCAGCTTGACTTCGAAGGGTTGTTTTTGGTTGAGGATTTGGGTGTAGCTCAAACATTGACCTGGCTGGTTCATCCTGGGGGGGAATCAGCTGGGCAGGGTCCAGATTCTTTGCAACAAATTGGCATCCCAAGAACCTAGAAACTGAACATGCAAAGACTGCAGGCACGCCAGAAGATAGTTTTTCATTTTTTACAATGTTTCAGCACTTGCAATGATTGGTGGATATTTCTACGAGAGTCCGATACAGGTTCTAGATGGTTCTAGTGTTTATAGATCTCAATAGCTGCTAGGTGTATCCACTGCCATCCGCCACGCAGTCGCTTCTCCAGGTTCGGCTTCCCGGTGCCCAAAGCCCCGCAAGCGCCCCGCCATGAGCGGCCCTTCTATATCACCGAGCAGAGCATGGTGTGCCTTCGTTACCACCACTGTGGGAGGTTTCCAAGGGGGTACTTGATATTGGGGTTCATCCATTGGGATTATCCTCCAGGTCGCACCAAATGTGAGCCTTCTTACATGACATGTGCCCAACACACTACCCGGGCTACCATGGAAAGCTCATAGAACCTCCATGAACGATGCTCTACACGTTCTTCAAGCCGACCGGCCTTGCTACTCAAGGTCCGGCTTGATGGTCAGGAGAAAGTATGACCAGACAGTACCTGGGCTGAGCGGAGCATAGCAGAGCCGACATGATATAAGGATTGTTGCATGACCATCCCAACCACAACATGTTTTGATCATGGTAAGGAGGGGGAAGACTGTGAGCAATGATGAACGTTTCAGAGACTCGAACCTGGCCCACTTTGGTGCTGGCATATTTGTAGTGAGGTATCCAGGTATGCTGTGTTGGAGTACCAATAAAAAGAATCATAGCAACGGAACGCCATGGAACATCCACCATCAAAAAAATCGATTCGATTTCCACGGCTTAGGAGACGAGCTATGCCACGGTGGCCACCAGATCAGATCCACACCACTATCCAAACCACATTGATGTGAAAGATGCGGATCACTACAAGGACCTTGGTTCCAGGGTTCCCGATGATTTATATGATTTCTGTCACAAATTTGATGTAAAAAATCACCTTCCCATTTTTTTAGCCATTTTGAGGTATCATCCATTTTGAGACAAACACTATGTTTGTCTGTCACCCTGTTGGAGCCTGCACATCTTGAACTTTGATAGAACCAAAAGGCGGTGATTTCCAGGGATAAACCACCAAGGGGGATCCGAATGCCATGGAATCGACTCCGCCTGGATGATTGCGACTTCTGTGCACGAGCTTCGCCGCAAGCCGATCTTCGTTTTTTTCAAACTCAGCAACAGCAATGAAGATAGGATGCAAAACGTGACAAAATATTGGGTGTAGAAAGTCACTTTTCTTGCGGATCAGAATCCCACCCCAATGTAGCTTGTATATGGGAGGGTTTCAAAAAGTTGGAGCCCTCAACATCTCTCAACAAACCTCAATCCCCACGAAAAGCATCTTGCAAACTTCAACCATTCCAAAGCATAGTTTCTTGGAGATAGCGAAAATGTTCACTGACCCCTCTAACGGTTTCCTAGGCCCCCAGCTCACGTCCCCGCTTCCTGTGCTCTGCCATGTCGTGCTCGTGCGCGGAGAGTCCAAGCAGCGAGACTGGAAGCAGCGAATCGGGCAGTGAAGCTCGGCCCGCCACGGAGCAGTTTGGGTCATTTTTCGGGGTTGTTTACCAAGAGAAATGACCTAAGATGGGGCCTTTAACAAGAACATGAGGATGAACCAATAGAAAGTGAACAACCATGATCAAACATTGGATTCCAGCAACCAAAAGTGGGATTAGCCAAACAAATGTCAATAAACTTCTCAGCACAATTTGGGGCTTTACCAACAAATGGGAATTAGTGAGTCAAAAACTCACAAAATCATGATCAGACATGGGGATCGTGCCAGGACATGGATAGATTTGCCTCCTTGCACTGCAGCTGCTTAAAAATGGGGCCCAGTATCCCAATCAACCGGAATGAATGGCTACAATCCCATTTATAATTGGCCGTGGGTTCATAATGTGTCGTGGATTGAGTGGCTTAAAGTGCAGGATTTTTGTTTGTTTGAATAATCCAAATCTTGGCTTTTGTGCACCATTATCCAAGTTTTCCTTCTCTAAATGTAGGGAAATTGGCACCAGGAATGCTGGAAATCCTCCTAGTTTCATACATCTTAGGTGCTGGAAATCCTCCGGGATCGGAGTTCTTTAGCCTAGGAGTCCGAGAAGTCCGAGAGGTCCGAGAAGCCCAAGAAACTCTCAGCTGAAGAGAGGGCCAAAGCAGCACAGACGTTAGATAAGCACTTGGGACCTTTGTCCTACCTCTTTACGAGCCTTGGTAGCCGCAGGGTAGCCGCAGGGTAGCCTTGGCTGGGCAGCTGTTGGGATGAGGTCTCGTAGTTGAAGCAGCTGTTCACCGCACGTTTTCGAAACAGACAAACCAGAAGCAGCACTCAGAAGTTTTCAGGATTTTCATGGATTTTCAATGTTTACTGCAGTACTGTCTTTATTTGCGCACGTACATTTAACTTCAAGATGGTTCTCCTGCTTTGTGAAGATCTGAGGAACCATGCCATTCACAAGTTCTTTCGGAAGTTTGCTCGTGCTAAGACACTGGATGGGCGCAAGGCCATCACGCCACAACAGGTGGGCTCTTGGGGCATGTTAAAGTGAGAGTTTCCCATAAAGAATGGGAAGAGTTTGGTGGATTTCAGCCAGTCCATTCTTGGATATGGGTTCCTCCGTGAAAGATGAAACCATTGCCAATCACCGATATCACCGATTCACCCAACATCAATCAGTTTGGATAATGATACCCATGTACTTGATATGGTTGGATCTTTTTACGATTCCTGAAGAATGCAATGAGTCAACCAAGTGGGATTCACTCCATGGGAACGTTCCTGGAAAACTGCTGCCCAGGTGAGTGGTTGAAAAACCAGGGGTACACCACTTGCTTTCTTGTGGATCACTATGGGATATATACTATAGCCATAATATAGACGTTGTACAGGGATATATATAATATATACATACTGTATGTAATATTATAATAGTGATTTGGACAAATCATGCGTGCTTGATAATTGAGACCCAAGACAAGCCCAAGGAGGTTGATAGTTATTTGCAATTCCCAAGAGCAGTGGCTGTTGGGTTTCAATCTCTGTGTCTTGGGCTGGTGCTCAATTGTCTTGCCGGGCCCAAACTGGAACTGATGCATAGGTTGCCATGCTGGGTGAATCATGATAGAATTTGTCAGTCATTGATATAATTCACCATCCAGCAAACATAGATGTGGAAACCCTTGGTTTCTCCAGGAACCCCAGGAAAAGTATCTACAAATGGTTGCTTTTTTCAATGTTAAGAGGATCCAGATTACCTAGTCGTCAGGTGGCTGAGATGGCGCCACACTTGGCAGAGCACTTGGAAGTTCCTCCAGTGCTCTTCAAACAGGTCCAAAGGGTTGATTTCTGATTGATTTACGGTTGAAAACCAACAATTTTATTGCGATACCATGGGATATATTGGGGGATATCGTAGTATGTCTAAATCCAACGATATGTTATTTGGGTTTGTCCTACAATCATACAATGAAACTGATGATCAACCATGAGAATTTCAGTAAAGTCTTGGATTATGAAACAAAAAACATGGGGATTTAAGCTGCATGATGGTAACAAGCATGGGACATAGTATGATATCATATGATATAGTATAATGTGATCCAGTATGATGTAGTATATTTGAATACAATATAATATAATATAATATAAAATAATATATTATAATATATTATGATATAGTATCATAGAATACAATGAAATAAAATAACGAATGGTCGATGTTTGTACTGAATCCTGCACTTTTAAACATGTGTGTTGTACGTTAAAAAACATTGTATACATATACATATATATGTATATATACATACATTGATGAGACATATTGCCTTCAAAAGGACACTGTGTGATTGATGGGCTCATTTTCATGGCAAGGGTCGCGAAAGAATGTTTTAGGTAGATCACAGAGGGCGTGAATACATACACACACACACACGCATCTTTTTATACATTACAATGCACATTTTTTTCAATCCAGAAAACATCGCTGGTTGTTGATGGTTGAAAGAACTTGCTTCACTGACTGACGATTGGCTTTAAATGATGGCTCAAGGACTGGACTAAAGTAGACTCCCAGTCACCGAATCAATAGGTCTAATAGGTTTGGGGATGTCAGAAGTTCTTTTTTTGGCACGGCTGAAGGTGGATGTGCTTTGCCAACGCTTCGACTTTGATGGATCTGGAGTGTTGGATCGGAAGCAGTGCACCATGATGTTTCGGACTCTGAGACGCATCTCCTACTTTGTAGGTGGTCCAAAACCAAGGTATGGGCTGCACATTTACCGTTGAAACGTGAGGAAAATGTGGAATGGTTTTTATAAAAACCTAGAGCGTATTTGCAGACACACCCATATCTCACGCAACTTCTTGCACTTACAAAAGAAATACATCATGCACTAAATCTTAACCATGGAGGAGCATGCCATGCTACGAGGAATATCTTGCGTCACAAGCGAAAACAGCTTGGACCTCGCCGTCTTCCCGTGGACGTGCCAGAGATGAGTTTGGCCTCCAGTGGCTATGTGGTGCATCGCGAACTCGGGCGTGGTGGTCAAGGCGCACAGCCTTTAGGGCGGTAGATTTTTTTTTGTAATCGGATTAGAAACTCGTGGATGTGGCAGAGTTGCACTCATTTTTTTTGATCCCAACGACCTGGACCGAATATCTTTGACTCGGTGCTTTCCATGCGATTCCTCATGCCGCAGCCAGGAGTGATGTATCTCTGCACGTTGGAAGAGGTGCCGTACTGCATCAAATTCTTTAGCACCTTGGCGTGAAGGGCTGGCGGTGTCAAGACATTATTATATACCCCCAAATTCACTGGGTACCCCAAAATGGATGGTACACTACTAATGATGACTAAAAAAACATAGGGTTCAAACCGGGCCTCAAAAAATTGATTCATCTTTCATCTGATAAATGTGATTCTATCCATGGCTTCATTCCACTGGATTTGGTGTGCATGAGACCCCGTGATGGATTGGTTGCAAGGGCCGCGTATCATCGTTGGCATCTGGTGCAGGGTTCGTTTGGCATGAAGATGACTAACATCAGCATAGTTGCATGGAGAACGCTTGGGCAGGGGTCAAGAGTCAACCTCAAGCTTCGCGAAAGAGCTTCGCGAAAGAGCTTCGCGAAAGAGCTTCGCGAAAGAGCTTCGCGAAAGAGTGTCAGAAGACATTAGGTGCGAAAGCGCCGTGAAAGCATGAGCTAGACTTGCAAAGGAGTGTTGTGACTCTAAGGATATGCTTTGTCATTTTAAAGTAGAAGTGGCTTTTTTGGGACGAAATCTCGCGAAAGCTGCGCGAAAGCTTGGCATCTCCCAGTCATGTGCTGGCCAATTTTCAGGCGGACCATGGCGGACCCCTTTTTTGACAGATGTTGCGCACTTCTTGTCGAAAGTAAATAGCAACAAACATGTTCCACCGAAAACCAAAATTGTGGTTGCGATAGGACCGCGAAAGCCGCACGAAGCAATTCTATAGCTGAACCAGTTGATCAAGGGTTTTCTTAGCGCCTTTTTTTTCGCCCTAGACTCTGCTATTTGTGCTTTCGGATTTAGCAAATTTGCGCTGAAACTTGGCGTTGTCGTCCAAGTGCGGAAATTTCTGCCGAGATGCCAAGGCAAGGCGGATGGGGATGAGGATTGCTTGGAGGATCTACTCACAGAGTACACTCTGATGAAGGATTTCAGCCATCTGAATGTGGCTAAAACCTTCGAGGTAGGGCTGACTTCGACCTTTCCAGAAGTCAGCCCGGTTCCAAAGCTTACTGGATAATTTGGGGTGTTTGCAGATCATGGTGCATAACATTGCCTGAGGTCAAGTCTTGGAATCATAACGGGTATTGGACAAAGCAGGGCAAAACTCAGGCCCTGTTCACAGGTTTTTCTATTTCCCTGTTTCCTAATGACTTGACCATCCAATTCACCACTGTTTTAAAGCATCTCCTCAGCAGGTCTTCCAGGACAGCGAATTCTTCTACCTGGTCAACGAACCCTACTTTGGAGGTGATTTGACCAAGCTGGGCAAACGAGCACATGATCAGGGCCTGGCGATGAGTGAGCACTGGTGGCGGGTAATCTTCCAGCAATGTCTGGACGGACTGCAGTACCTCCATTCGCAGGCAGCAGCTTGGATGGCAAGCTCCGCACTCCGCATGCGGAGATGAGTTTGTTCAACCTTTGTTGCTTTCATCATCCTGTGCAACTGGGATTGTGGACCGAGAAAATCACACATCTTCACTGGCTAGAGCTAGTGGATGCAGTTGGCACCTCATTTTTTGGCCGTGAATTAGGTCATGCATTGCGACATCAAGGAGGAGAACATCATGGTCGCAGGCCTTGCGCTCGGGGTCGGTACGGTTGAAGTGGGCTCTGAGGGGATGTCAATTCCTTTTGCAATCCATCAAAGCATCATTTGTTTATATCGGATATTTAGGTTCCAATTTTCGAATGGTCTGCTGGATTCTCCTCAAAAACCATGCGGTTGATGACGGTTTTGTGTAGTTCCACAGCTGGTCCCTGAAGCTTGTTGCAGCCTTGGCTGCCCTGGGTCAGACTTTTGTGCCTTCCCAAATTGGATATGGTCTGGATATGTCTGGATATGTCTGGATATGTGCCTCCCCAACAAACCCTCCTTCCTATCCTTGGCATTTTGGCAGGCGCCGATTGTGAAGAGCCGCGTCTGGTTCTCATCGATTTTGGTCTGGCCGAAGGCTTCCTTTCGACCTCCAGTGGATGTAGTGGCACTGCTGGATATATTCCGCCTGAGACCTGGGAGACAGAGCACTGGTATCCCAAAGGACATGGTTGGACCTCTTACAACTTGGAAAGCCCAAACATGTTGGGAGTCATAGGACATATGTCTGTTTACAAGGGCATTTCAACCCTTTCTACCAGTTCTGGTTTAGGAATCTCGGCGCAAGGAGATATTTTCAGCATGGGCATCGTCTTCTTCCAGCTGATGATCGGCCAGGTGCCCAATGGCGAAGTTTTGGGAATCTTGCAGACCTCTGGCAGGAGCGAACAGGACGGCTGATTCGACCTGCGACCTGGGTGAACTGGTGAACTGGTGGCACCACCAGCAACGGGTGTGTTTGTTTTATTTTTTGGTACATGGCTGAAGTCAGGAAAAAGACTAAAATTATCAGAGCCTTCTAGCCAACAGTTTCAACTTCACCATATTTCACCATTTCCCCATATTTCCCATTATTTCCCCATATTTCCGGATATTTCCCAATATTTCCCAATATTTCCCACGACGTTTTGAGATGTTTGGGCCCCCAGGTCACCCGGTCCCCAGGACAAGGCCGCAGGCCTGGCCTTGAAGCTCCCCTGGCAGCGCTTTCCCTCGCAGATGCTGCAGCTGGCTGCACTCATCGCCTGCATGACGCACCGGGAGATGCAGCACCGGCCCAGTGCGGCAGCGGCCTTGACGCCTGGAACGATCCACTGATGTTCCAAGGGTTTTTGTGGAGAGGTTTTGTGAAAAAGCCACATCCCAAATAAGAGCCCATGCATAGATCATATCAGCAACTCGGCAAATAACCAGTTAACCGAAGTAACCAGTTATATTGTTGGAATGGTGTGTGCCCACTTATGTATCCCACCAAAGCCCACGATGCCTGGCTCACCTGGACTTCGAGATCACAATTTTTTCGCGCAGCCTGCCGACACCTCAAACGAGATCAATGTTTGCCACCACCAGCGTGTCACTGGTTACTTTGGCTCAGGAAGCATGAGTGGTTTTCCTGCGACTCCGATGAGGACTTCCCGGCAGAGAACCGTGCCGCCTTGATTGGCAGCTCCGCCTCCCAAAGTCTGCGGGAACAGGTGAGGTCTGGCAGTGGATGGCGGGCAGTGAATCTGTTGCGGAGAATTTGCTGATGAACATACCTATTTTTAAGGTCATGGGTTGGGAGAAAATACCTGTATCTTAGTGCCAAATGATAACCCCTCTGTAAAGGATTTTGACTAACATATATTTTTACGGTTTTCATGATGGAAAGACGCATCAAACATGCGGCTTTATCTATCAAACGCGGAGATTTAAGCATCAAATACGAGAATTCATGGATCAAACAATCAAACATGTGGATTTGACAAACATGGGGATCTAATCCACAGATAAGGAGAGTTTAAGGATAGAGGTATCCTAACTGGTATTTTGCGTAGCAAGGGTTCCAGTTTCACTCTGGGGGTCTGGGGGGTTGAGGGTGTGTTCGCTCGACGTTGCGTTTACCACCGCACCCGTTCGCAACCGCTCGCAACCGTTCGCAACCGTCCGCAACCGTCCGCAACCGCTCGCAACCGTCCGCAACCGTCCGCAACCGCTCGCAACCGTTCGCAACCGTCCGCAACCGTCCGCAACCGTCCGCGCAAGCCCCGTATGGCCGTGCCTATGGTAAGTTCTGCAAAAGGGGTCACTTTTGGAGGTTGCGCATGTCCCGTTTCTTCGTTTCGCGTGGCAGGCATTTTGTGAGATGTGATGAAAATTGGAGGTAGCTAATTTAGAGGTTCATCAGAAAACTCGTAGGAAAACATTGATTTTGAAGCTGCAAAGTGTGAAAATTGGAGGAAGTCTTGCTCGAAATGCTCGTTTTGATGCTCCCACGAGTCTCGTCTCCAGTCTCTTTTTTCCTGTGGCCTCGCCGTGTCTATGGGGGAAGCTGCAAAACCTCTCCTTTTCGAAGGTTTCCAAGCAGGTTGTCATGTCGTTTTGCGTGGCAGGCGCGGCACTTTGTGACATTCCAACCTGTTTGATAACGTGTCGAAAGTCGTTTTCTGTGGCACGCGCAATACTTTTGCATCGTTTTCACAAGATGAGTTGCAGTTTTCGTGGCAGGCGCAGCATTTTAGAGATCTCTGTCGTCATTTTGCGTAGCAAGCACAGCACTCCACACTACTCCACCCTTTACACTTCACACTCCAGGCTTTACATTCCACACTTTCTCCTCTACACTCCACACTCTACACTTTACACTCCACACTTTACACTCTACACTTTACACTCCACACTTTACACTCTACACTTTACACTCCAGACTTTGCACTCCACACTCTGCACTTTACACTCCACACTTTACACTTTACACACTACGCTCCACACTCCAGACTCCATACTTTACACTTTACACTCCACACTTTACACTCCATACTTTACACTCCAGACTCTACACACTACACTCCACACTTAGCATGCCACCTTCTTCCATATTCCACAGTCTACGGCGCACTGGTATGGTAGCAGGGGAAAAATGTATTGTAGCACAAGACTGTTCAAACAAGCTGTTTCACAAAAGTGTTCTACGTGACTGCATATCCATGTGTTTCGATGTCTGTACTGTACCATTAACATACGTGTGAGCATTCGGGTTCGTGGGCTGCATCTTGTTTCGGCCATTCGCTGGATGAGTAATATATCCCTGTTTTAGTGGATGACGGTTCTGAAAATATGATCATCTATGATGGTTGATGGATGAGCAATATACATATTTTGGGTATTAGGTTTCTTTGTCTCAGGTTCATGTCAATGTGATGAGGCTTTGCTGTCGTGGACATGCATATCGCGGAAGATCCTCCCTGGCCGAACCGTAACTGGTTTCGTAAGTGGAATTTGGACACACGCTACTCCCAGCCATCGTCGTAAACCGATGCATCCATCATTATCTATCCATCAATCCCACGCTGAGTCAGGTGACCTATGAACTGGCGTCAAAGAACAACCTGCACAACCTACGGGAACTCAAGGCCTGTCCATGGTGCTGTGGACCCCGAAAAACCAAACAGAACTAAAGGCCAGTACAGGGTTTTGAACCATTTTGAGCCATTATGAAGCATTATGATCCATTATGAATCCCACTTATCATCAATATCTAACCCCCAAGTTGACTGCTTCTTGTGGGGTTGCGGCCCCCAGCGGCAGGAAAACCTTGAAGAGTTGAGCAGAAGGTCGGGTTGGGTATCCAAATCAATCAGAAGTACCTACAGGGAACTGCTAAAGTCGTCTCTTTTTGTGTTGTTTTCAAGAAATCAGCTGCGGAACAGTGTTTTGCAGAAGTCGTCTCTTTTTGGCTTCCCACAAGCTGAACGCAGGATGTGTGATGAT
>Ga0126342_10012341_pt1 | contig 15238 bp, 13 predicted proteins | sample Cyp1metagenome_FD_92528 | JGI IMG/M metagenome (GOLD analysis project Ga0126342, IMG submission 92528) | Coral microbial communities from Lord Howe Island, Old Settlement Bay, Australia - Cyphastrea 1 metagenome | ecosystem: Host-associated > Invertebrates > Cnidaria > Coral ...
ATATATCCAGTTTCTGGATGCGATCAACCATTCCCCAATCTCTCCCTGGAGAAACCTCCACTTCTTCCAACTCACTTTGGAGCCGTTCTTGCGCCGTTTGGCTCCCCTGGCGGCAGCGAGTTGGACAATTACTGGTTGGTGGTTGGGCCCTACCCCTCTGAAAAATATGTGTTTGTCAGCTGGGATGATGAAATTCCCAAAATATATGGGAAAAATATGGAAAAATAAAAGCCATGTTCCAAACCACCAACCAGATTCACTTAGTAAACTGTTTGGGTTTACTAACCATCTCATACACGAATTATCAGAGTGGTTTCTCACACGATCAGCGCCTCACAGTCAACCACCAACTGGCGACACTCCTCCTCCTGGCAGTGTCTGGAAAATATGAAGCCATGCAGGGGTGGTGAAATGTGCCCCAAATCAATTGCAAAAATAAACAATGTAAATATAAACAATGTAAATATAAACAGTTAAGCAGTGGGGTTTAGCTGATAAAAAAGGGGAACTTAACCAACAACAACGTGGTGCCAATGTAATGATGAAACATCCGCACCTTTGGCATACATTACACTGTTGCTGATCTCGACCAAACTAAGCACCGAACGATTTCAAGTGCCAGAATTGCCAGAGCTACTCAGCTCTTGCATGAATATTCGTTGACCATGCCAAATGGCCATGTGCAGCACTTTCATCAGTTGCCTTTTTTGGGATATATGATGTTATATGCTGGCTGATTTTCATTCAGTTTTCAGCTGGACCTGCTTGGAGTTTCACGTGATTTCACGTGTTTGGCCTGTTCTCAGTGATTGACGATACACTTCCCCTTCCATGGCTAACAATTAGATTGTCCATTCCCATGCTTGATTACCAGAGGGTACCCAGAAATCTTCACTTGATTGTCCTGTCTTTCCAACTCAGCTGCCAGTGCCATTGATTGGACCTGAGTTCTCTGACGTCGCCCATCAGTGGGAGTTTAAACAGCAAGAGACAGGAATTGACTGGGATTTTTATGAACACAAATTGGCGACAACCAACAAGATATGGGATTTAACTGATTTAACAAACAGCAAATTGTGATACCACCCAGCATTTTTTTGGGGTGACCGGCCAGCAATTCGTACAATGGCGGGCTCCTCTGGTTGATTACATGGCTGTAACACTGTATGTACATCCGAACATGGCAGATTCTTCATTCCAAACTCGCCAAGACCTTCCAGTCGATCTAAACATATAAATATGGCGTGTCTGTTCTCACCGGTCGCGAAGTGACCCTTGGTAGTAGCCTCATTACCCTCTGGTAGACTAACATAGCTATTGAAAATCACCATTTTAATAGGTAAATCATCTATAACTGGGCCATTTTCCATAACAAACTGTTAAATTAGCCTCTGGTAAACTAACATAACTATGGGAAATCACCATTTTTAATGGGAAAATCCACTATAACTCGCCATTTTCAATAGCTATGTTAAATTACCAGAGGGTAACCCTTCACCAAACCGTGGGAAATTCCCATGACCCCGGACCGACAAGGCTGACTTCTCCTGACCCAGGTCGAAAAGCTGCATCTGGCGCCGAGTGATGGGAAAAGATGCAGGAAACCATGGCATTTTCCCATTGAACATGGTTGGACAATTTACAACCCCATGTTTCATAGGAAAATCCATAGTTTCTCCGAAAACCAATCCATTGAGAGTTCTAAACTGAGTCGATTTGGGTTGTGGATTACAGTATGGATTTTGCTTCCATCCATTTTTATTGCCCTCCAAAGATTAACGACATTTTTCCACATGGATCAAGAAATGATCAAACATCAAGGGTTGAGAATAATTGGTAATCATGGGGAATATCAAGCAGCAAACATGGGGAGGTATGGCCATCGGAACCCAATTTGTGCTACTTTGTTCACCATTCTTGGGATTAACATAGTAGCTGAAGCATGGTAGAAAACTGTCCCACTTAAGGAGGTGGTGGCTGGCCCACCACGGTCTTTGAGTTTGCGCCTGATAAAGAACCCATTGCAGGTGGTAGGAGCCAGTCATCCAGGTCGGCCATTTTGCTCGCCGACCGTCCACAGGGGATATTTGAAGGGTAGATCCCATGTTGCAGCCATTGATCCAGTAAAATCCATGAATCCTATTTTGGTGGTCAAAACCTCCAATTCTCATACGTTCCAACACCCTTGGAGGGACCTCCATAACCACAGGAAATCCCCTCAGGTTCCGCTGGTGGCCGGCTGGGTGTCCAACACCAAGTTGTCGAATGTGGTGATGAAGCTGCTCCAACTGGACAGCAGGAAGCTTCTGGGGACGGTCAGTAAAGTTGGGATCATCAACATCTTCCGCAATCTGGTAAACTCTTTGGAAGATATGAACACATAGAAACATCATGAAACATCTGAGGGTGTATCAATCTATCCAAAGTCAAAAAAAACTAACTGATGTGGGAAAACAAAAACATCACCCATTTGGGAATGGTTTACATCATCTATTTATGGTGATGACTGGGGGATGCTTCATGAAAATCTGGAATGGCCAGAGGTGCGCCTTGGAATATCTCATGTGCTCCCACACATTGTCGTTGGGATCCCCTACACAGACCAAGCCAGGGCCGTGTAAAGGCCGCACTGGCAATCCCCGTGCACTTTTTGTCATGTCTAAAGAATATTTATATACTCAATCACACACACACAGAGGCTTGAGGTTCACTGGAAGGCAATTCAAGTTCATTGTTTTCAACTTTGAAAAATGTCATTTTCACTGGGTTTTGCAGTGTTTTGTGTTCTTCCCTTCACTTAAGAACACAAGGAATCAGTTCAATATGCGGACAACATATCTGGTATATGTTGTCCGCTGTTTGAATGTTTTCATTTTTTTTTAAAATTTCTTTTCTAAATTCTTCATTTTATGTTATTTTTGTAGGTCCATAGGAATTGTGTTTTTTTGGAATTTCAGGTTTCTTTTGATTGACATAACCATGTCATAATCCACTGGAGAACCATGGGCGAAATGCACATGAGGCTTCTTTCTCTTCACATCCACAAAGCCGTTTTGAAAGCATTTGAAACAACATCATCATCAACGTAGCACCATCTTCACCGCAACAACATCTTCAACGTAACAACATCTTCTGATGACGCAATGCAATGTACGTTAACATCCCGCCACCCCCCATCTGTATGCAACAACGAAGATTAACGAAACAACATTTTCTGATGATGCATTGCAATGAACGTTAACATCCCCCCCGTGCTCCGGGGAACCTCAAGCCTCTCCCCTATGTGTGTGTATATAATTACACACATATTCGCTATTTCTTCAAAGATCTAGGTATATGTCACGTGTGAAGCCGCTGGGATCCAACAGTATCAGCCAGTCGTAGGAAATATGTACACACACAGATTTATACGCATACGTATAATACATAGATATATAGGAATAATATGGACTAATATGTATTTCCATGATATATGGTACATTTCCATGATCTTGCACCATTGTTGGTTATGCTTCCTTATTTGTTTAGGTTGACTAAATTAACTCTGCATATCTGGTGGCATATCCCGAATTGTGCGTGCTTAAAATCCCGCCAGGTCAGAATGTCATTCTACCTTCTCATTGGGATCTGATTAAGTCCAAAAAACATGCTGCCTGAATTTCAGTGGAAGACCGGAAGACCCATTCAAACTATCATTTAACATCATTTTCCCAGTATATGGAAAGGTACACTATATGGATATCATCTCCTTCCATTCTCCGCCCCTTTTTTTAGGCATCCCAAAGTTTACTTTCGGCGCCTGGCTGGAGTTGTCATCAGCATCCTCCGTGGCGCCTCCTGCACAACGGAGGCGATTGGCCTGGCATCAAAACAGCCGCTGGCTGCAATGTGGGGCCCCCCAGTTATAAGTTGGTTTATAAACCCCATGAATACTATAGTTATAAGTACAATAAACCATAGTTATTGGAGTTATAAACCAACTTAGCTATCGTTTGGGGGCCCCACATTGTGGGGATAGTTTGGAAATCATCCATGGCTGGGAAATGACTGAAGGAGTTCTACCATTTTTCTGCTGCCTCTGAAGCGGTATCCGCTCGGACATTTAAGCGCTCTGAGGCTGGCTTTCCCCAAATCACTGAAATTTGTAGACTGGGAGCAGGAAACAATGTGGCAAACTTTGGATCTCCCATTCTCGCATGAATTTTGCGGCACTTTTACTGGCTATAAATCCATTTTGCCATTGTTGGCTGGTGGCAATGGAACCGACCCAGTTCTTTACCAGCACCAACCAATACTATGGATATCCCCGTTATGGTTGGTAGTTCAAACCAAATTTGCAGGTGCAACGGCCCACAATCCACTAATGTTGAGTAAATAAGCATTTAGGTTCCTTACATAGTCACTACTTCTGTTAGTTTATAACATTCCTCCCACCACTTACGCGACTAACTGAACGTCCCATCATCATATTTCCTCTGGGATGATCTCAATATCTGTTATCCTCAATCTCCGAAAGCCAATTTTCTCAAGAATCCACAAAATCCCCAAGAACTAACCAGATCTAACCACCATAACCACCAATGGGAAACATGTTGGCATTTTTTCAGACCCCGGAGATTCCCCACCTGTCGTTCCGAGGCTTCCTGCTTCTGTCGCAAGTCCTCCCAGGTGTCTTTCAGGTTCGCCGCCTGCAGGGCGAAGGCCATGAAGTTGGACCCGAAAAGGTCAGCAAAGTACTGCGAAAGTAGTGGTCAATTGAGAAGTTCCAAATATTTCCAGATTTTTCTGGCTTTGGACACTTTGGATGGGAATTTACATGAACATCTGGATGAACATGGTCGAGCCGTCAACGACAATCAACTGTGGACTTCACCATCCCTAGACACTTTCTCTACGGAAACGAGCTGTGGCCGACCCCGACATGAGTTGAACCCATGATTTGGGAAGAAACAACTTTTCTCAGCTGGTACTTCTCCAACTTCTCCGCGATCTGATGAACTGATGGGATCAATTGGACAATCCAAGGATCTCCAAACATGTTAGGGTCTTCGCTGGGCTATCTCCCAAGTCATTTGGATTCCCAAATATCCCATCCACATGGCCAAAAAATCTTGGATCGATTTGTGGTCGATCAAAATTAGTTAGATGGGGTACCATGAGCCAAGAAACAATATCATTATGATTGGCTTATCTCAGAAAACCATCCCCAATTTTTGTTTGTTGCATCCGATTGCATCCCTAACATAACTGGGGGCCCTTGCGCCACGAGTCGAACTTCCCGTGCCTCTGTGGTGAGGTGTTCCCTCCAGTGGTCAGCAGAAGCCTCCAAGGATGGGATAATCATGGGAATGTAACTGATGTACTGCCAATGGGGACGTGGGATGCTTAAATAAACACATTGAATATGATAAGCCTGATAAGCCACCAAAAGTTTTAGATAGACAATATGGTAGGCTCAAATTTTAGACTCTTTTAGACTCAGATTTTACCATGGCATTTCCGAGAGAGGTGACTTTCCACATGGGGTCCATGGCCACATGGGATCATTGCCAACCTCTTCTTAGTTCGATTCCAAAAATCCCAAGTATAGAAAGGGTAGTATAACCCCCTTTTTGATCATCAACTCACCATTCTTCATTAATTGCATCCCCACAGGCCCCACATGTTTGCTGGTTTAAACTTTCAAGAACATTTGGCTCTGAATCCATATGTTTAAACCGATGATCAGTTCTTTAACCCACTATTTCCAGCTGAAAATCCATATAAAATGGCCAGCACCCAATTTTTAATAACCACTCAAGTGGCTTAGGCTTGGATTGCCCGACTCTCCGGCGGATTTCTTGTCCCTTTGCACGGCTTTGCTAATAGGGATTCCCATGATGGATTATGATAACCATCCCAAATATGTTGGCTAGTATAATCCCCAAACTTATCATCAACCAACATCAGTTCATCTCATTTATCAATGATCATCACCATATTTTGCTGCTCGAACCCCATATTTTCATGGTGATATCCCCTGAACTCATCAAAAAACCCATCATTTCTCAGTTATATCACAAAAAATATCCCCATATGGAGGTTTCCTAAGTCATCGGGGTACCCTTCAATCATCCATTTTAGATTGGGATTTTCCATGAAATCAACCAACCAGCTATTGGGGGTACCCCCATTTTGGGACATCCCCATACTTTGATGATCCGGCGACCTGGGCTTTGAGGACCTGCGCCATGGCCGAATCCCTTTCCTGGCGATGGCTGGCGGGCTGTGGCTAGGGTTGATTAATGGTGATCAATGGTGAATGGTGATCAGTGGTTTGATGGTTTTGCTTGATCTTATTTGATGGATGGAGATTATTTGATGGATTTGTGAAAGAGAACATCACAAATCACGGTTGTGTTCACCGTAATTTTCCTTCAACCAATTCAAAGATTTCTGGGTGATGGATATCAATGGATAGGAATCACTACAATACTTCGGTTAATGAGGCAAACCCAATTCAATAACCCATTCCCAACTGGGTTTCGTGATTTCATGGGTATAACCCATAACTTTTTGGGATGATGTTGATTTTAACCCCGTTTCAATGGTTACTGGGATGGTTTCTGATGTCTGGTTTATCATGGTAGTAAGTGAGCAAGAAGTGATACGTGTGGACAACCCAGAAAAATGGGGTTATGGTGATAGTTTATATCACGGTTGCTAATTGATACTAACTTACGATTCCTCAAATGCACACCTAAGTGGGAAATTGACCAGGAAATGGAGGGACATCCTCCTGAATCTACTTTGGTTGAAAGAAAACTTCTTTAGGCCTACAACATCAGATTAGCAATGGTCCAGAGGGTCATTTTTGGAGGATGGCACGTGGGATGATTCCCAGCCATCAGCCATTTTGGATCATTTCGTATCCCAAAATAGGCGAGCCCAACATTCCACAGGTTTCACCCAATGGTGGATTTCATATGGGATTCCGATCACCCAACTTTGCACCTTTTGCATCTGCCAAAGCTGATGCTCCAAGACCTTGGTTTGGGTCGTGATGCCATGACTCCTGCTTGGGGGTTGTGGGTTTGTCTGCTTTAAAACTGTTCCTAATGGTTTTCCCTACAAACAAATGGCAATTTTTGGATTATACCTCATTTTCGGACACAGGCATATCAGCTCTGTTTTCGCCCTTGGCTCCCTTTCCGTTTCGGCTTCTTCCTCTGCCTGCGCACTGCGCATGGGTCGATCTTTTGCAGCGATACTTCAAATATGCTAATCAACATGCGGGTACTTGGGGGTGCAACTGAGGAGGTTGTTTTTTCTCCTACGCAACGCTTGTCCTTATTTCTGAAACGGATATTATAACCATGAAAACCTCTGCCAGTTGGGATATAATCCCGAAAAATGAGACCCACAACTATCATATGTATATATATATATGTACATATATATATGTATATATTGGTTGTGTATAACTATAGCTGTACATCCATATGTAACCATGACTCTATATGCTACATCCCCCAACACAACCCGCGCCTCAGGGGTGACTTGCGTCGATGGCTGGGTGCCATTCTTGGGCCCTGAAGATGAAGATGCAGCACCTGGAAGATGGTCATCCACTAGTTTCACTGGTTTCAATCACCATATTTTACCATCATAAAATATAGTGTAAATTATAGTGATCATCAAAACTGGTGTAAAATTTACCCACTATATTTTACACAGCTACTTGTATTTTTTTTTGGGATTTTCACTAGTTTCAGTCATCCAAACATATGGGAATGTATGAAGAAGATACAGTAACCATAGTCCATCAAACATGAGCATTTCATCATCGAACCTTGGGATTCAAGAAACCAGTCCATCATGTTATAATGGCATCATGGATATAATGGGAATGTATGGGGGTATTGATGGGTAACCATTTTCTGAATTCTGTTCTCAAGGGGTTTTACGGATGTGCAAAGAAAGGCATCGTAGTTTTCACCATCATCCGGGGATAGAATGGATAGCAACCCTCTATAGATGCAGAAAATCAGATTTGATAAGAGTGGTACTTGGGGCATTCGCATATGAGATGATTCCAAGTAGCCATTTCACTCAGGGACACATATCTCCCTAGGGATTCCTTCCGACGCCAGGTCGACATCACCAGCAAGGGTGGAAGTGGTCGAAAGATCCAAATTGGAATCGTCACCACGAAACAAGTCCCGGAACTTTTTGGGGATAAGCCACAGCCATGGACCACTCTCCACAAAGCCTAAATCTTTTAAATCTTTCAGGAGAATGCCTACCGATGTGAAAGGAGCTTGTTTCCACTGGGACGTTCTGTGAGTTTCCCTGGTCCATCCAGCATCGCGAAGTGACAAAAGGCAGTGACCCATAGAACATCTTCCGCAACTTGCCGGAGGCATCAGCGATTTTCTTGAAGTATTAGCCAGCAGGCTTTGCTACCCGAAACTCGCGCACCTTGAGTCCCGACCATGATTTTTTTGTGAGGTTTTCCAGGAATTCCCGGGGCCAAAAGGAACAGTCCTCCATATTAAGCAGCCGGTGACTGAGATGGAACCCTAGGGTCATTTTCAACTCACTCGGGCCGAAACCCAAATAAATGGGATATACATTCCAAAGGGGACCAAATTGGAATTTGTTACAAGAGGCAATCTATGTATATGGGTTGCAATGGGAATTTGGACACTTCCTGAATTACAAGCACGTCAATAGGACAGTTGCAATTCATGAAATCTACCTCCCATGCATAACTTCTTGGATCTTCTTGGCTACATGGGGTAACCAGCTGTGATACATCTGTTATTGTCCAGCGGGATGCACATCCAAAATGTTCGCCCGGAGCCCCGAGTGTCCTCCTTTACCGTCATCCAATGGGATCGGGCTGAGGTTTCTCCCAGGATTGGTCACTTCATATGAACTTCATAACAAACTACGGGTATGATTAAATCAAGGGGTAACCCAACAAAAAGAACAGAACAATCCACAATAGGTATCCAACCTTGGTCAGGGCCAAAATGAAACAACCTTGTTTTTGAGCTTCCCCTCAATATAGACCCTAGAAAGAACATCTGATAAGCTGGTTTCTGGTGTGAAGAATTGTGCTTTGTGGTTTTTGTTTTCGCATTTTCCACACTCTTCTTATCGAGTAAATCGGCGCCTATCTCTCCAGCCATGGTCTAGCTTTATTCCAATGGTAAGATGATCGCCATTGACACAAAGGGAACTAGTCACCAATGATGTGATTATAAAGGTGATGGGATCAGGTGACTTCCACATGCTTCCGCTGAGAATGAAACAAAGCCATACATTGACACAGGATGAATTTCCAGGCTTAGCCCCGAAATTCACATCTGCAATACCTATCTGGTACTTTGATGCGGTAAACGACAATCCTCATGTTTCATAAGCAGTTGTAAATCACCTAGCTTTCATGGGTAATTCCAGAATTTTGTTGAAGCCACCATGTTTGCTGCTCCCTGGTCATTGAACCTATGGAAAAGCATCCTTTTTTTATCATCTATTTCTATGGGCCATGGCTTCCATAGCAAACTGTAAATAACCAGAGGGTAAATCACCATCAAATCAACATTTATAGTGTTAAAATCCCATGAAATCACAATTTCTAGTATTGCAGGTATTAGTATTCTCATTGTTTCCCGATAATGCCATGAAATACCATTCTCAACGATGAATGGACCTTTCCAATATACCATGAAAATAACTGACTAAGTACCATTCTTCAATACAATTATGATATTACCATCAAACATCAATTATGTATTACCATCTGGTTATTTAACATAGCCATGGAAAAGCACCATGTTTAATTAGGTAAACCATCTATAAATGGGCCATTTTCCATGGTAAATAGACCACTGATTGCAGAAATGGTAAGACATGATTTGATGACAGAACTCCCCAATTAATTGCACCCCACCTGGCCATGAAGCCGTTGACCTGGCGAGTGGCTATCCGCAGAAATGCTAGGGTGGTTGAAAGGAATATCCATATATGTATATCTATGTATATATATATATATATGTATATATATGTATATATATATATATATATATATCTACACAGTACATATATATATATACTCTTACACATACATATAATTATTAATGATTATGTACACATACCTATATAGTCTGTAGCTATGTCTATGTCTATCTGGATGTGGGTCAAAATGGAAGACCTAGGGGACCACAGATGTTAGTCTAGTTTAGTATTAACCATCCAATTATTGAGGTACCTAATTTTGACCCATACCCATCTCAAGATTGATATTTACATCTATAGACATACATGCATACAAATCTACATACAAAAAGAGATGACAACTGATTTCAACCATCTTGAAATTGCTGAATTCTCCAGGCATTAAGGCATCTGTGTCAGCAAACCGTCTTGGATGCAGTTCCCAGTTTTGAAGACCCATCCGAACAGACAAAGCATAGAGGACCATGTACATTGGTCAACTATTAGTCAACTATTCCATGCTGACCTGTATTCAACCAAATGGTTCTGGAACTTGTCAACATCGTAGGGCAAGCATATACCTCCAGACATGTATCTCCTTTTTTGATACCCAAGGTGATGGTCCCTCATTTTTTTAAATGGTGAATCCCAAATTTGCCTTGGCGAATCCTTATCTCATGCTGGTTAATTTCTGATTTTCCTTGGCGAAACTCCGCAACCTTTTTCAAAAAAACTGCGTTCATAGCTCCAGTACCGTAGTGCTGTGCCTGAAGCGTGGCGTCATGACATTCGGTGTACTGCTTCCATTGCCCTGTGCAGAGTTGGAAGTGGGGATATGATGGGATGTGGTGATCCAAGAGTTATTCAAAAGCCATTCATTTGGGATGAATAAGAATCAGACAACATTTGGATTTAGCCAAAAATGGGTTTTCGCCAGAATGGGGCTGTTAGCCATAATTGAGGATATATCACGGGATACTAGCCGAAATTTTAAAGTTGATGATCTTTTTTGTTGTTTAACGATGGTATCCCCTTGTCAGAGAAGATTTCCAGAGACTAGTGGCTTAAAAGAAGTGAAATCAGCGATGCCCATTGGTAAGCAACTCTGGTGTTGCGATAAGAGGTCTTATAAGATGTCAATTGAACAAGTCAGGGGGATTATACATATATATATATATTTATTTTTTTATTTATTTATTTGTACATATATTGGGGTTTTCCATAAATAAATATAAATGGGGGATCCCTAAAGTGGACGGTTTATAATGGATAATCCTATTGAAATGATTTGGGGGTAACCCCGCAGGAAATCCTCATACTGTGGTAACAATAATCGATCTCCAATATCACCAGGCATGGGCTATGAACCATCACAAAAGGGTAGGAATTGGGAAACTACCACAATACCAATGATATGGCGATGAGTCAAAACCTTAGGACCCAAACGGTACCCTAAGTCATAAGTCTGGTATAGCTGGATGTTTATTCTCCCAGTATGGTCACTTCATAGGTCACAAACGACCCATCCCCATATCCAGACCAGCTCCCCGCCTCGACGACCCAGTCCGGAACCTTGGTTCATTTCTTGCCTTTTGCTATCAGGTTCTGGTTCCAATTTTCCATTTTTATCTTTAGATGATTTTCTCTAAACCATGGGGATCTCCTAGCCATGTTTGAATACTTTGAGTGTGTAGAACACTTTTTTTCAGGTCGGAGCCCACTTCAATGGGACAGTGTCGGAAAATGGGAGACCCCTTAAAAATGCCATGCCAATGGATTTTGGGCAACGATTTTGGGCAACATGATTAGCCGCCGAACCCCGCCATTGTGCCCAGTGGCACGCACGCGATTTCGACGGGTACTGAAACGTGGACCTGGAGATCTCATGAGATCTAGGCTATGGGGAAACCTGGGGATAGGACCGACTTAAAAAGATGGGATAACTAGTTCTTCGAAGTAGTTAGGTATCCCTAACTATGGGGATATCAGTTATGTACCAGGATATGATAGTTTAAGCTGGAAGTGATGTAGAACTGCACATTATTGTTTCGCCCCAATTGGTATCCTGACCTACTTGATTATGAAACCACAAGCAATGATACACCTGGTGAGTGGTTGAACCACTAAGCGCAAAGTTTGTACCTTAAATCTGCTGGTTGACCTTGATGGAGTGGCTGAGATGCAGACTGTTGGCTGTGCTCTCCAGAGTTTCCTCCTTGGGGCGGCTTGGATGGCTTGGCAGAAACCTGGTCGTTTCAACATGTTGAAAAAAAAACACCGGCAAAAAGGATCCTTGTTGGGGATATCCCATTTCTATATTCATTTTCGCTCAACATTTTCCAAACAGAAACCGGGCAAAGAATCCATTCCACCATGGACATCACAGATTTTTTTCGAGGATGTCGACATCTGTCGACCTGTCGACCAAACCCTGGGGACACCCAACGGAGGATTGCCGGGAGAAGCGTGACCTCGGTGGCATCAATTTAAACATCACTGGCACCCGACCTTTGGGACTTTCCTCCATAGCAATGGCAAAAAGACCATCCATGGATTGCTAAAGTAATTGGTATGGAGACCATCCTGGCAATTTCAGGAATCCAATTTGGCAAGTACTATAAAGATTAATTACTCAACAAATCTTACCAAATCCATCGAAAAATGAGCGATGTCCGAAAACATCACGGTCATCTGACTTCTTCTCTGTTCTGAGACACGCACGCGTTCAACTTGCCCGGCGTCTGGAGGCTCCGAGCTCAAGGGTTCATATCGGTATCGGCTATTGCTCATGTGATTTAATATCAACCAGAACCAGTTCATTGCTGTTGAGAATAGCCATCAGTCAACAATCAGAAGGCTTCAGGCAGATCTAATGTTGGATCTGAACGGATCAAACAAAGATGTGGTAAATTACAAACCACACATACGTCTTCCTTTCGCATGAAGGTTATGATGTAACTTCAAAGACTAAGGGTCACTACACGTAGTTAGCTACAATATTGTTTGTTAATATCGCATACTCCAAAACAATGGATGTTGCCACACTGTTTCTTGTTTGTGTTCATTGCACTAGTGCTGGCTAATATCCCATTTTGTTGGTTTCTATTCCGATTTTCTGTTGGCTACAGAAAATTATCCCACTATATCCCATTAAACACCCACTATGGTTGGTGAAACGCCCAAGATATCTATCCTTATATGGAAGCATCATTGTGGCCTTGTGAATATCAGCCGCAGATGACGTTGAAGACATGGGTTGCGGCATCTGTGGCAAGCTGGGAAATCCCTGATCAAAATGGAGGTTTCGTTCGCTGGGAAAATCCTGGGAAAATCATCAAACTAAATGGGACGAAATGGTGGATTTTCCGTTGCCATGTTACAAATTACCAGAGGGTAGCAGTTTTGTCTCGACTTTTGATGATTTCTTTGGCTTATCCAGTATTGAACATCCATACTTCAGCGCTTCATCGAAAAGTAGATGGACAGGTACCGGTGAAATGGATAGAAGTCCTGGGATCCCATTATAACCCAATGATCAACTGCCGGAAGGATCAAGTAGAGTCAATTGGATGCTGTTCTCCCATCAAAGTACCAACTTTTGGGAATCCACTGCTGTTCTCCCATCAACTTGGATCCTATGAGCATTCGCAGGTGAAGTCATGGGATAATCACTGGGATGATGGGTCAAACCTATGATGTTCTTGGGTATCGCTCAAGGATCGAACATATCAACTGTGAAAACATGGATACAAATGGATACAACTGGATCTATAGATGGTAAATTGATACCAAACCTAGGCTTATTCCATAGAAATCATGTTGAATCCCTGATTTTTGCTCTTGAAATACAGTCACATCATATCACCATTTTTGCCGAACATCCTGACATCGCCATGCCAAACGGCACCTGGGCGGATTCGCCTTCCACCTTCCTCAGGCGCAAAGAAAGCTTCGCCAACAACTCAGGCAGGCGCGGCAACTTTGGTGAAATCACAGGGAACATGGGCTTTTTTTGGTACTTTTTATAGGGGATTCAATGGGATTTGATGGGGGATTTCATGAGTTTTCGTGGGACTTTCATGCGAATTGATGGTGAAAAAAACACCCAAGTCATAGATAGAAAAATTGGACACCTGGAACTATGCTTAGTAAATATCATCGAACTAACCTTTGGGTATGGCTATAACCAAACTCATGGGATATTTATAGCCAACTCATGGTACATCTAGAACCAACCATAATGTGGATATTTACTACGATCAATGATCAATAGAAACCACACAGCCTTCCATGTAACATGGAACATGTCATGGGATGGAACATGTCATGGGATATATCATGGTTTAACTATCAACGAGACGTAACGAGATACAATGGGGATTTTTCGTGGGATATAAATGATTAATCATCACATATGAGATTTACAACCAACTATGCTGTGAAATACGTATTGTATATGGGGATATAATCGGACATACACAAACAAAACAATTCCAACGCTGATAGAAACTACAATCTGATGCGCTCTGGAAGGTGATCTTCTGGATATGGCCGTGTTTAGTGTGGTTTCCATGAAACCAAATTTAGGGGGGCGTATGACTTGTTCGTGACGATGGGCACTTCAGTCAAATGTGCTCCAAATTCAACAAAGGGATTTGCTCATGGGGAATATGTGCAGTACGAATTTTCATGACTGTGTGTCTTCCAAAAAACATCGGCCTAAATCAAAAGGAGATTTTTCAATGTACCCTTTGGTAATCAAACATGGCAATTGAGAATTTCCCTGCGGTGAAAGTCTGGCTATAAACCTCCAGCTACGGGATTTTCCCCCCGTTGAATTACTGGAGGGTAATCGGCCCACCTCTGGATCCATGGTTGATCAGCAACCTGTCGTGTGGTGGGATGATGAGTGGCATGTGCTGATTATTAGAAAATGAAACATGTGAAATGATGTGAAATGCAAATGTATTTGTACTTGCAAAATAGATTTATGTAACTCTAAATGTAAGATGTAGAATGTATATGTTGTATAGATATGAATGCGTCGGTGTATTGAAACATATCTTGGATTGGCTGGTGGCCCTGGGCGGCAGCCGTATAGATACGTATATATATATGGTGGCTGGTCGAAATGTCTTTTCCCAGAAGTGTGCAAAATTCGTAGATAGGTGGGGGCCCGCTACATAATTGTAATTATGCATCATGCATCTTGCTATATCTTCTGAACTACAGAAAATCAAAGGGAGGAGAAGAA
>Ga0126342_10012342_pt1 | contig 15237 bp, 11 predicted proteins | sample Cyp1metagenome_FD_92528 | JGI IMG/M metagenome (GOLD analysis project Ga0126342, IMG submission 92528) | Coral microbial communities from Lord Howe Island, Old Settlement Bay, Australia - Cyphastrea 1 metagenome | ecosystem: Host-associated > Invertebrates > Cnidaria > Coral ...
AACCCTGGTTCCCGGAACCGGCGAAACGAGGCGGCAGGGTCGAGCAGTGCCCCGGAGCACCCCGAAGGCTATGTGGGCTGAGACCCCAAAGCATTCTGCTGTTGGGGAAAAACTTGTGGCACACGTGGCCCTGTTCACACGCCCTCCGCTAGACAGGACCAGCCGCCTCTGGAGCTGCTGGGTGAGCTCCAACGCGCCAGTGACAACTGCGAGGCATTGCTCTACTTCCTGCGGAAGCGCACGCCGCAGCTGCGCACGGTCCCCACCGTGGCTATGGGTTGCTTGGCTGAACCTTCCGGCTGAATTCGAACATGTTGGAGTAGGTTGAAAGTTTGAGCCTGATGAATCCCAACTTATCTCTATCACCCCCTCTCTTGTTCAGCAGTCTTTTCACAAGTTTGCAGCTACTGCATATTCTCGGAACTTGGAGGAGGTCAATTTCAAGTTCCTTTCGTACATTTTACATCACTGCCAGCACCCTAAGGCAGTCCATCACAGCACGTGGCCGGCCATTGTCTCGTGCCAAACTCAGTGAAAGGTTGTTTGACTGCCTACTTTCCGGCAAACATGGCAGTGCCAATACACCATTCGCATATGCCTCACCTGCTGACCATATAGGTGAAAATTAATGAACATTACATTTTTAATTCCTAGGTTGAATTGCTGACCATAGTTTATTATGGTTGGGGAGTTTCTTGAGCAGCATAGCATGTCAAAATGACTCGCAATTGCATGATGATGAAGGTTAGGCGACTCAATGTTTCTTGTACTTGAATCATAGGAAGGAGATCATCCAGAGGGGGACCTCTTCTGAGAAAAAATCCTAGGGCATCATCGGATGAGACGACGCAGACTGGTGAGTTCCACATGACCCACGGGTTCGTTTTTTTTGTTTGCCAGTTCAGGAGCTTAACTAGCAACTTACCTCGACCTGATCCCTGTGACAAAGAATGCACCTTTGCGGCCACGCCGGATTGTCCAAGGACACGAACCAACCGAAGTGCAGCGGTCGCGACTACCCCAAAGAATGGGTTGCTGTCGACTGACCCCAGCAAAAGGCCGCTGCAAAGGTCGATTCGGAGTCAAGTCACTGTTGTCAAAGGGGTGCCCAAACATGGGGTGCCCAAACATGGGGTGTCAACGGGTGTCATGTTTCCACATGAGTTTGGAAGAGATCCAAAGTACTCTGCGTGATCCAACCTTTTCCGGGGACCTCTATTCGACTGCCTGGCCGTTCGCTCGGATGTGCCATAGCCTTCGCGTGGGCGTCGCCCTGCGCGTTGGGTCCTGTTGGGTCCCCAGCCTGGTTTTTGTGCGGCTGAGGGATCAAACTTTCTTCTAGTTCAACACGGTGAACACTCAAACCACCAAAAACTCCATTCAACCACCTAGAGAAAATGTTTTTCTGTTTTTGAAATAGTTTTGTAGGGGAAGACTTGGAGAAAGAAGTCAGCTTGTCAATATTGCCGCTGCTACCAAGGCGATGCAATGAAGCGCCTGCAGTGGGTTTTGCTCGCAGCGGCTTGTGTGAGGGTCTGAGCCAACTGCTTCTTGGGCAAAGGAGGAGGAAATAGAGGAACCTCTAGCCTCTAGATTGTTTCCGCCAGCAGTGTTTGTGGGGTCTTTACATTCTGTAATTGGCATATAATAATCTCCAGTTTTGCTATGTTTTGCTTGGTTGCTGAGCCAGCTGTGAGCAGGACCTTGTAACCGTTGTAACCCCTGAAATGCTGCTGGGTTGCACAGGTTTTTTGGGTCCAGCTCTGAGGCGCTCGCCAATGCTGGAGAGTTTGAAGCTCCTGCTGTGGTCTCCCAAGGGGAATTGGGCGGAGCCACTGTGAAAAGGGCACGTGGTGCCATGGTTCTGGGTGGCTCCTGACATAATATGGTTCTATTTTTATGGTCACCATGGTCAATTGCTTCTGTCGGTGTGGCCGCATTTGTGGGCAAAACCTGCAGATTTGTCAGATTTGGTTGGTGGTTGCACATTTTCTTTCCATTTCCGTTGTGCCTGCAATGATCCCAATGAGCTGCACGTCATCAACTTCAACTTTCCCAGCCTGAGGTGCAACAGGCCCTCAAGCTCCTGAGCAATCTCCAAACACAGGTGCCGGATATCATTGCCCGGATGATTGGCTGGTGTTAATCAATGGATTGATTGGTTTATATAATGGAAAATCTGCAGGAAACCCGGTCAGACTTTCCCTTCAACCAATTCTCGGAAATAACTGATAACTACAGATAAGCGGGGGGTATTACCCCTCTTATTTAATCTTATTTGTATGGACCTGGGCTTCTCACAGAATGCCCGCGGTTTGGCTGCTGATTTCGGAAGTTTACTCATCCACAGCCAGATTAGCAGGTGTCAGAAGAAGGGAAGGAGGCAGAGAAGGTCTGTGGCTCAGCGATATCGGTGTCTCAACAGTACGCCAACTTGCAACTTAATCTTGTGATGCCTTAAGTCGTGTGGCTTCTTATATGTAATGTCTCCATGTCTCCACTGTTCCCAGTGATTCTTTTTTTGATAGCCAAAGTCTTGTTGACTATATGGTATAGTTCTAGTCATATATGCACACACACACACACACGCAATTATATATATATATATGATGCACATTGCTTGTTGGGACTCAGATGGTGAAACCTTTACGAGGTTGGCTCTGTTCAGCTTAGCATCAACAGCGAACCATGGCACGTCCTCAGGGATAGGGTCACTCGATTGATCCAAGGGAATTACCTACACGAAAGTAGCCTTCAAACCAATCCTGGGCATTTTTTCACAAGGGCACAGATGATGCTTCGGGTACCGTAGCCACCACCAAGCTGAATTTCCTCACACCATCAACAGTGAATGTAACAGTACCGTCTACCTTTCCCGCATGGTACTGGCGCCGCTGCCATGGGCGCGTGGCATTCATGGAGCTATGCTGGTGGAAACTTGGCACTGCAACATGCAATTTACGCTGTAGATGTCAGAATTCGATGAAATTGAGCATAACGTTAGTAACCTCGAGATGGACAGACCGACAGGAGCGTAATTCGATCAATTGAATAGCTTCAATAGATAGGTAACCGATAGGTAGCTTAAAAGATTGGATCGGATAGATAGATGGAAGGGCAGGTTTTCTGTGAAATCCTGGGCTTCAGCGGCTTCAGCCAAGGCTGGGCTGCGCACGGACAGCCTTGCTGTTGACCCTGGTGTGGCCCGGATGTGGTGAGCCCCTGCCGCTGAGGTGCTGGAAACGGGCCGGTTGGATATTTGTTGATGAATTTAGTGGATTAATATGCATGAATACAATGAATTTCAAGGATTTGTGTTGCACTTTGATACACTTTGCAGTTCCATTTTCGCCCCAAGCCCTTTGATGGCACACTGCCTACTCCAAAGCCTCACAGGAGGTCCATATAGGTCCAGATTGGTGGAGGACAAACTTATATGGTGGCATAAATCGCATCACATCTTGGTGAACTGAACCCCAAACTCCGCTTCCTATTGGCTTTATCCGTCAGCACCTCCACTCGGTTCATGAAATACGGTTGGACTTGTCGCCCAGGGATGTAGACACCTTCTTGAATCCGGTCTTCGTTCCAGATTTCTTCTTGGATTTGGTGGGATCACAGGTCAGGCTCTCCGGGGGACGGGCGGCTTTTTGTGGGGTGAGTCACGGGGCGGTCATCAGCATGACGATGACGATTACGATTATGATGAGGTTGTTGAGGAGGATGATGATGATGATGATGACGACGACGACGACGATGATGTTTTATATTCTTAGGACCACATTGCCATTATTATGCCCATGTCATTATCGCGAGGTTTTTGTTGTCTTTTTATATAGTACTGTTGCCATCGTGGAAATGACTGCCGTACCGGTGTCCTGGCTCCCAGGTGCTGGATGCCCTGGTCGCCCCACGGCATGGAGGTCGCTACACCGGATCCGTGTTGGATGAGGTGGTGTGGCCCGGCTGCCATGCTTGGGATCCAACGGATCCGATGTGGTGTCACTGTGCCTTACTGTGACACAGAAGGAAGTCTCCAAAAAACCGTGGCCCAAAGATGATCAAAGATGATTATAGACTGCAATGCTGATTTTGAGCAGTCTGCATATAAGTCCTCAGATACCCCTTGCTGCCCTCGAAACAGGTCAAACTTTGCTAAAATTCCACCAGCGAAACGAGTAAAACCTTCAAGGTCTGCCGGGCCGCGCATGGCGCCTGTGCTGCTGTGGCAGTGTGGCCTCTGGAAGGCCTTAAGCCTCGGCGGCGCAGAGGTCTCCCAGGCGGGTGACCTTGGGCTAGGTTATCCATTTGGGGGCATTATCTCATTTCTAGGGGTATACCGTATACGCAATAATCAACCCCAAATGGGGATGTTTTTTTTTTTGCTGGGTTTACATGGGTTTACCCGCATAGTTGGCTTATAATTCTAATAATTTGGCTATTTTCCCATCCCCAGCAGTGTGGGCATCCCCGGCAGATCATTGTGGATGTTGGCGCCCACGAGTGGAGCCGCTTCCTGCCGGAGCTGCGGCGCGACCCCAAAGCCTGGCTGGTGCTGGTGGAGCCCGGACGAAGCGTGGCCTGGCGATGGATTTTTTGGGTCTTTTCATGGTGAGATGGAAAAAGGGGGAAGTGAAGCCACTGGAAACTTTAAACATGGTGCTTTTTTTTGTTTAATTGGGAGGGGGATGTGTTTTCTTTTGAAGGGTTTGACGACCTAAATGCCACCTGATCTCATCCACTTCCAAGCTTGGCTTTTGGACAGCTGGTGGATGTGATCCAAGGCTTTCTTGGAACTCTATCGTCGGCTCAAGGCAGGGATACGTTTGCAGGATCCACGGCTGATACTGGCTGATACTAGTTTATATGTTGGCACCCCTGCAGCTGAAACGGGTGGAATTGGGTTGCCGCTTTTATGTCCGGGTGCTGAAACAAATCTCAGCCAAAAGCTCGTGACCTTGATTTTAGCTGCAGAGTTTGCTTCAAAGATGCAATATTGATTTATATTTATATGTAAATATGCATTTAATTTATGCATCACATCAATTTTTGGCTCCTCCAAACCCCCGGGGCCTTGGCATGTCATTTTCATGGCAGGTGGACTACAGTGACGTGTTGGACCGTGTGGTGGCCCTACCTGTTGCTTTGACCTGGGAAGAAGGTGCCCAAAAGTCGAGATGCCATCCTGATCAATCCTTTACCCGTGTTGAAACCCGTCACCCTACCACGGGTCGGGGATTTACTGCGCAAAATTGCCAAATTGCAATCCTTGCTCCACCAAATCCCTCAATCTAGGTTTGGTGTTGTACAATGTTGCACATGAATTGGAAATGGCATTGTGTTTGCCTCCAGGTTGGTTTTGACGAAGTATCTTTATCAGTTTTCCCAGAATTTCAGCTTGAACTGGTTCGTGTGGCCTCTTCCTGCAGGTTTGAAGTGGGGCTTCCGAGCCCTGCACACCAATGACTTCTTGGGCGGAGAATGCAGCCCGGCTCAGACTGGGGGTGGCTGTACAAGAGTTACTACAGGGGCACCCCCCGATTTTTTCACACCGTTATCCCCCCACTCAAACCTACTTCCCACAAAAGGACATCATTTGCTACTTACCATACCGATAATCCCGCTACTATTGGTCATCCCCAAGTTCATTCACTTTTGCTGAAGCATCATTGAACCACGATTTTTGCTCGGAACACCCACCCACAATCCAACCCTGTCATCAAAAAACCACCATGCATCCTTGAAACCCTTCCAAAATTTTCCAATCTCCTCGTTTCTACTGAGGCAACAGCCTCCTGGTGCCTGATGAAAGCTTCGGCCATCCCTGCACTGCAAAGGGCCCTGAGGTTCTAGTGCCAGCCACGTGCCAGAAAGAGTGAATGAATGGATGGTGTTTGGATGGTTCAATCATTTCCCTGGTGAGTTGCTTTGTTGGTCATACCCCTGTGATTTGTTGGTTGTTCCCATGTCTTGTCGGTTGTCACCCTCGTTTTGCTGGTGCATCTGGGTTTTCTCGGGGTTTAAACGAAGTGCAAGGGGTTCAACTGTGCCTCTGGAAGTGATGCCAAGGTCACTTCGCTGGATGTGCTCCTACATGGCCTGATGCTGGGGACAGCTACCCCTTCTGAGGTGGGGGTGAAAGCCTCTTTTTATAGGACAAACAATGATGGACAGCTATTCATGACAACATAAATGTCGGATTTCCGCCCTTAGCCAGGTTCGTTTGGGGTACACTACATTTAAGCCATACCCACTGAGAGGGTTTGATGCCTTGACGGTCTTTCCGAAAGGAATCACTTTTGGAGTATCAAGAGGCTCTGAAAGAAGGACGGCCTGTGGAACTGCAGGGGCAGGATGAAGAAGATCCATCCTGGGCAAAGCATGTACGAGTGTACAACGATAGAGAAGAAAGTAAGCACATGGGTATATTGACTAACAAAGATGGGGAAGAGCCACAACCATCCCATATGTGAAATGGATTAAACAACTTAGAACATGAATTGCCGGACATATTTGGATGTCGTAGGCTATCAGTCATCAAAACACGGTTTGGGGGACAGGATGTGACAGCCCGCAGCCCCGCAGCTGGGCCAGGACCTCCCATCAAATTGAAGCTGGATGCGCAGGGTGCAGATGTTGACATCCTCTCAGCCCTGGCCACTGCGTCCTCACCGCTCGCACGCGTAGCTGGGTGCAGATGTGGCTGTTGTCGGTAGGATGTCGTAGCACTTCCTGGATGATCCAAGTGAGCGTGGCTGGTGGTTGCGATCAAACCCCATAAAGTCATATAAAGTCATATAAAGTCACCCATTGTTCTCACGTCCTCTCACCAGAATGGGACTAATTCATGGGACCAATGGGACTAAATTGACGAACTCGGATGTATCCGATGTATCCGATGTATCCGACCAAATGGTCCCGGTTAGTCCCGGTTTGTTTAGCAGTTTAGCCACTCGGGGCATTGAGGTGATCCTGGAGCGCATTGAAGAGGTGCAGATCGAAGTCTCGGACGCTTGGCGATGCAGCTGGTGGGTCCAGTAGAGGTACTTGCCACATTTTGCCACATTCATGCCTGAATGATCCGTTAATGATTGATGATCAATGAATTAATGTATGTTAAACCCAAGGTTTCTGAAAAAGTCCAAAGTTATAGCACTGTCCTGGCTTTTTGAACATGCCTTTCCCCTCGGCTGAGTTTTCTAGGGCTTCAATCTTTCTTGATCTCCTATTGAACCGACACTCAGAACATAGGCAAGTCTCGACCATTCACAGTTCAGAATACGATTCAGAATAAGGGAGCCAGTGGAATTTGCAAGTGGGGTCCGCTGTCCAATGGCTTCCCCCCATGTAGTTCAAGGAATTGTTTGGATTCCTACAGGTGACAATGGGTATAACTTCATCCATATTTCCATGCCACGGCTCCGGGTGGGATTGGGCAGGAGCCGGTGTATGAGAACCAGCCTTCGAGACATGAAACCATCACCCGAGCCGCAGTGGCACTTAAGACAGACAGTCTCCGAAAATTGGACGTGAGATAGGCTTAAGTGGACATGAGACAGATCTACGTGGAAATCGGACGTTTGTTTGAGGTTCACATTATGAACATTATCGAACCTATACATTTTGATAGCTTTGTTTGGGATTCTGTGCGATCATCACCACTAGCCTTATACCGTCGTACCTTCATTGGGTGATGGCGAGGCATGCATCAGCTGGGCTACCAAGCAGACTGGCAACGAGAGGAAGTGCAGGATGGAGGCGCGAAGCAGCTTAGACCCCCTCGAAGCGAAGATTGAGCCGATGGGATTTGAAGACGAGTTTCCGATTGTAGATTGCCAGTTTGTTTCTTCGTTTTTTGGGGGCAAACAAGTCATTTGACATCCCCGTCATTTGCGGGTATGATCAAAAATCATACAAGGTTTGTGCTTGTCCAATCATCCGGGGTCCGTCATATTTGTTGCTTGAATCCAAGTTCTGGTTGCAAATCTTGGATCCCAGTTTAAACCATTCGGTGGCTGAAACCATCCCAGAAAAAATCACAACATCCATTTGATGCCGTCTTATCATGTCTTATCATCTTAGGTTTCCAGCTGTCACAGTGAACCCCCCCAAATGTTCGCCTGTCGCGCCAGTCGCGCCAGTCGCGCCAGTCGCGCCAGGTACCCACCAGGTTTTCCTGGGCTGCCGCCTAGTGGCCACCGTGCCCCTGACCGAGGACTGCTTCTTCCGCCGCTCCTCGTGGGCGCACGGCCGGTGCCTGGGATAGTTTTCCAAGGATTGGTATGGGGATAGTATTAGCCTTATTAGCCATCTAGTTGTTGGGGCCCGATTTTCACATATATATGAACAAGCCATAGAAATAGTGTAATAGTTGAATAGTTGGCTATCTAGTTGGTTGAAGTTTGACGTTCAATAGCAGTGCTATGTAGTGTTTAATAATTGGGAATGAAGCTAGCATTTGTACAAGTGTTTCCCAGTTTTGGCCGTCTGCTCGTAGTATGGGGATGAAGACTGCCCAGCTAGACGGTAGATTCCCGGAAGAAGTGGGAAAATATCATTTGTACATTGGAAGAATCCCTTCTAGAAGGCCATGTTCCATAATTTCATCATGAGTCAGGACGAATCAGTCCGAGGGGGGGGAATTCTTGTGGTGCTTATATTCTCTTATATTCAGGGATCCCTGAGTCCTGGGTGTGTGTTGGTTCGATTGGTGGTACTTGGGGCTGGCTCTTCATTTTTGTAATTGTGGACGTGCTGATGTGCACCTCACTTCCAGGTTGAACCAGTTTTAGGACACCTTGAGAGTCCGGGGTGAGACACTTGCAGCCCACCTCAAGAAATCCCAGGGTATTGGACCACGTGCTACGTCGACCCGAAGAGATCTTGCGTATCAGTGAAGGAAGTGAACTCAGCATCTCCAGTCAGCATCTGGGCATGGTGTTGTCCTGCAGGTTTATTGATGACTCCACGGTTGACCATTCTTTTTGCTGGGTACTTAAGGCATAGCAGGATCCCCCACCAAGTAGAACGGCAAGGCTCAAGTCCCAAGTCTCGTTTTCCCAGGCTCAGAAAGGGGGTAAGCAATCTTGTAAATTGGTCCTAGGGCTCGCCGCACCCATGGTATTATCGGTTGCGAAATTTGGTTTTTTTCCGGCCCCAGCATTCTGCATAAGTACCTTCTCACAAAATAGATGGTGGCTGAGGTACAGCCACTACATGAAGCTACATGTGGATGAGTGTTCGAAAGATGACACTCGGCCTTCAACTTTGAGACCAGTGGAGTGGTGGTTTAGTCGCAAAATGCTGCAAATAGGATAGGGTACGCTAGGAGATATTAACCAACAGAAAATGGAAAATCAGGATTCCACTTTTCACCCGTTATTGGCAGCTGAGGAAACACTGGCCAAGTTAAGTGCCGAAACTGGCTCACCACTCGCGTGTCTCTACGGTATCTTGGATGTGACCTTTCTCTACAATGCTTGCCTTGGTGCTGTTTGTCGTACAACAGCTCGCTACAAATCTCAGGTAGACCAATGCGGCGGTGCAAAAACAACATCAACAGGAAAATCACCTCATATCCGATGGAGAATTATATAGAATATCAGCTGGAAAACCAGCAATAAATCAGCAGCTCCATTTACAAGTCCTCCAGAGGCTTCTCACCATCACTGGCTGTGCCTTTCCCACCGTGAGGTATCTCTGGCCGACCTCTGCGGCATCTTTTCCATTCCATTCTTGCGCTCCTTGGCGGCACTGGCAGAAGCGGATGCGATTTTCCCTCACATGGTGATGTTTACATATGATATGTATGAGATGTATCTGTATGATGATATTTTTAATTGGATCATCTAAAGTGTATGAAGAGAGAACCATCCATGTAATCTCCGATGTAAACGGGCCTCTTGGGTTGTCGTACCCTGAAGCTTGGACAATATTCCAGGGGGGTCTCGCAAAAGATGATGATGTCGTTTGCCCTGTTCCGAAACTGCACTGAGGTTGTGGGAATTGATGTGGTCCAGCAAGCAGGGCAGGGATGAAAGCGTCCTGGTGAATTACTACACACAGGCAGCCTTGCCAGGGTAGAGGGAGGCATGGAAGTTGACCTTTTGCTGTATTGGGATGCCACCTGGCATTTATGGTTAAGAGATGCAAACTACCAGCACTCTAATGGAAAAACGACATCGGTGGGTTATTCCAGAGCCAATGCAGTTGGTGGTTTCAAACTCTTTTCAGTTCCTGGTGCACACCAGATGAAGGGGTTGGCAACCACCGGCCGTTGATGGATTGGTGATCGTGATGCAGAAATGTGCCTCTTTGGGATCGGGCTAGGAGGATGTGCATTGGTGGCACGACTTCCGTGCAACCATCTAAACATGAGAACTTTGAAAGATGATCTTCCGGTTGAAAATTGTAGCTTTGAATTTCCATCTTCAAGTTGCGGCGCCACATCTTGAAGCCCACAGCTGTGACATGCTGTGACGGTCAAACGACTGGGAGGTCCTCGGTACCATCCGGCATATCCTGATGTTGGACAGCGAGACCCCTAACGCCTGGGAACAGCTACATGATGTGGGAGCAGCACATCTGGTCTTCGTGGTGCCTCGGCAGGTGTTGAGGGCGACCAGCCAGATGTTTATCAGTTGGGTTCACAAGTCACCAGGCCTGTGAGACAATTGCTAGCTTGGATGCGCATCCAAGTGCTCATGGGGGATTTTCTTTGGCCTGAGTTGGTGAGTATATCATAGGCCATAGGTGATGACCCATTCGTTTCTTTCAGACACTCAGGGTGTGGAGAGTGCACCACAGAAATGTGCAGGAGTTGTGGTATGATGGCCGTAAGGGTTGGATTTCTAGGACTCGGACTTTGCCGCCACTTTTTTGTGTGTATAGACAGTGCATAAATGATATTTTGTTCCATGGTTGAAGTACAATGGCGATACACAAAAAGACAGAATGCCAGGGGTCCCGTTTAAACGACACAAAATGCCACTTCCACCTGGAAGCCCATGATACCCTTCGCCAGTTTCGAACTGCGTGCAGATCTTCAGTGGTTTTCCCCAGCCTCAGGTCCTGGTGGAGGCTGGGATGTGCCTCGAAGCTTAGGAGATCCTCAACTATGCTTTCATTGGAGCACCCTAGCCTGTAAAGATGCCATCAGACACGAGATTTTTTCATGATGCGGTCAGGTAACCATCAGATTTCTTGGTCCTGAAGGGGGAGGCCTGGCCATGGCCGCGGGATACAGAACCCTTGACTTGTCAGGCCACCTGCTTGGCATTTCCACAGGCGTGCCCCACCCAGTGTCCCTTGGCTGCATCAAACGGTGTGTTCTTTCTTTGTTGCTCCTCCGTTTTTGTGGAGGGAAGCTGCACTATTGTGCCTAGTGACTCTACTAGCTTTGTTGCCAGTCCACATTTGGCAGACCAGATTTTGGGATGCAACTCTTTTCCGATGGAGGTCTCTTGATTCGATGATTGAAGACCCAGATGGTGCTAACGAGGCAGAGAGGACGATGTGGTGAAAGCTCCCGTCCTTGCAGGCCATGGGTGAGTGCTGGGGACTTGCTGGTCGTCAGAATATATAAAACCGGTGCAAATCTTTGCACGCCGCAGATGGCTAATTCTAGATCTTCCTTTGACCAATGGGAACTAGCGGAGCCTGGTCCAGGCCGCCCATCGCCCTGCGTGACGTTGGGCAATTGTTATGACCTGCTGAAGGGTGCCAGCTTTGAGGACCTTGCAAGGAGTCTTGGGCCGATGTTCGTGCTGGTCGATCTGGTAGGGTAGCGCTTTGACCTGTTCTATGCTGGTACGAACTGACTAGTTCAGACACTGGAAAGGGATTTCAAAGATTTATCGAACTGGTGTTGCTCAGGAATCCTGAGAAGAACGTCGGGACCTTAGTGCTGGCATTGCCTTCTTGAGATTGACAAGTCTTTCAAAGTCATGTCGGCTGGTGGTCTCAAATCTTTGGACGCTCCATGACGCTCCGTCCCCTAACCAGGGTCCAGCTCCTATAGATGTCTATAATTATAGTTGTGCATATATATATACAGAGAGAGAGAGAGAGAGAGAGAGAGTAGGACCGCATGCTTATTTGATCAGACCTGGACCCGGTCCAGTTGCACCCTTGCCGGGCTGCCTCTCCCAAAAATTGATTTCAGGCAGCACTTCCAGGAAACAGAAATCCTTCCAGCTTCGGATGGCACAACAGACACTGTTTCCCCACCAAGCCAGTGAAACTACTGACTATACGATAAAAACCAGCCAACGCAATTAAAAGCAAAATAATCAAAAACCCACCCAGTGAAACGACTCAGCCACCACAGCCAGGTCCAGATCTATCGTGCCGCCCAACGCCTGACACGCCCGCGCTGCTTCCCCAGCTCCTGGCAATTGGAACTGGACCGCAGTCGAGCGCAGAAGTTCCCAAGCACCGTCACGGAGGATGGCAACTACAACGTGCCTTGGCAGTCGAGCGAATCTTGTGATAGAGAGACATAGATATAGGATCTAAATATATCGATATGGATATAGATATAGAGATAGAGAGATAGAGATGTAGATGTAGACATAGATATAGAATGATATACTGTAGATAGATAGATAGATGGATGGATGGATGGATGGACGGATCGATGGATAGGTAGATAGGTAGATAGATAGATAGATAGATAGATAGATATATAACATACATGTATAATGATATATAGATATAGATATAGATAGGTAGATAGATAGAGATAAATGGGTAGATAGATAGGTAGATAGATAGGTAGATAGAGATAGAGATAGATAGATAGATAGATAGATAGACAGACAGACAGACAGACAGATAGATAGATAGATAGATAGATAGAGATAGATATGGATGTATATAAATACGTATAGATATGAAAATTCTAAGATCCAGACCCAATCTTTTTTGGAAGACCCAAACTAGAAACGAATTGCTGCCAGGTCACAGCCTTGGAGACGGACAGTGCTTTTTGTTCCTTGGAGATTTCGCTGGTGGCATGGCAGTTAGATGCGCCTGGCATGCTGGAGTTCCACAAGCACGTCTGGGACGCCTGGTGGGGAAACTGTTATGGTTGGGCACCAAGGGTGCGGCTTGCTGAGGAGGCGTTTTTAGGGGGTTGAGGAAGCAACTCGTCCCAAATTCGGAGTTGAGTGGAGTAGAGATTGTGATCAATTTGGAAAAAAGGTTCGTGGCTTCGCATTTTTGCCATTTTCATTTTCATGTAAAATTGGGGTGGTCCAAAAAATCCAAACCTCCCATTTTATCAGGTGGATCCCTGGGTCCAACGCCCAGGAGATGACGGACCACATCAAAGCCAAGGACAGCTCTGACTTCCGCGTGCCCACGGAAGGTCAGGGTGTCACTTCGAGGTCAGGTTGCAGGCTTTGGAGCGAATCATTAAATAGGGGGAGGTGGAAACCGTTCATCCAGTTTCACTGAGAAAATGATGTTCCAGGGGGTTGCACATTTTCGTGGAAATTCAGGCATGGTATGGCAAAATAGGAGTCTAGGACTCAAATAAACTTTGCGCACATTAGTGAAAGAATGGGCAAACACTCACATGGAAGGACGGGAAGTATTGCCAGACCGGCTGATTTGCATTCATTGGTCTTTAGCCACCAGTTGTCTACCATTTGCGTGTCTTCAACCCTCAGCGCCAGAAGGCAAAGTACTGTACATGATATTTTTTGCTCCACTTCCGGACTTCTCCATGTTAGCGGATAGGAAGAACCGACTCAGTTGCAATTGGCCATATCTCAGCATAGTGTCCGCCATCACTCGCAGACTAGGTGTCCAAATTGCACGTTTCGTTTTTCCATTCTACTTTCATATTAAATCAACCTTGAACGCACCCTATAAGTCAGCGCTTTGGGTGGTGAAATGACTCCTGTCTGGTGAGGCAAACTTTGGGACTTCGACTGCCTCTTCCTTTCAGGTGCGGGTGAGGCAGTCCTCAACAGCCGTGGAGACGTCTTCAGTGCGTCAATGCTGGCGGAGCTGCCGGGGACCAAAGATCCCCCGACGCTCTTTGTCCGTTGCGAGGTGCGACGGGGATGACTTACAAGATTTTGATTTAAACACATTTTTCCTTTGGGACCAACACTTGACCAACACCCTATTGCTGATGGGATATCTGTCATTGTTAGGCACACCACAGATCAGACACAAAGTGCCAGGCGCCTGCGCCTTTGGCCCGCAGCCTCACCACCGACCGCGATGAGGGCCGTGCCGTGCCGAGCGCGGTGGTGCTGCGGCGCTCGGCACGGGCCTCGTTGGACATGCCCGGCTTGGAGCTGCGGGTGCCGTTGCGGTCCACCCCGAGGAGGCTGCGGCCGAGGACGGCGATGTGCACCCAACAGGTTTGGGACTTGGAGGGTTTGGAGCAGCGGGTGCCCAAACATGCGGAATTCTGGTTTCGATATCATGCCGACTTTTTGGGCATTGATGAGATCTACCTCTACGACTTGGATGGATCCTACAAGGATCTCAGGATCGTGCAGGAGCTGCGGAGCAGGGGAAAACTTTTCTACGAGGATTCGATTGCTTCGATCCCCCCACTTCGAGAGGTCTGACTGCCGTGGCATGCAGTGTGCATGTATCATACAGATATACAGACTGGTGTCATGTCATGATCAATGTACACATTCGCAAAAACAAATAAATATGGGGTATGCCGCAGGGTTTTTCACGGGGGAGACGGGCCCTTTAACAGTCTGAGTGGGACCAAAACAGAGCCAAAATCCCTGAAGGTCTTTGAGCTCGCGGGGTACAAAACCTCCACCACTCACCTGGCCCAGACATTGGTGCAGCAACACTGCTGGCACCGGGCCAGACAGAACGCAGATTGGGCCCTTTGACTTCATCTGTGGGTGCTGGGGAAGCGGCTTCTTCCACATTCGGACAGGTACCAATCTATGCGCAAGTGCTTTCATTTCGAGGGATGCCAATTCGCTCCCACCTACTACTAATATATAAATAAATAAATAGATAAATAAATAGATAAATAATTAATTAAATAAATAAATAAATAAATATATATATATAAATATATAAATATATATGAATATATATATATATAAATAAATATACACACACATATATATATAAACACACACACATATATATATATATGTTCATTTCTCAACGGCTGCAGAAGACGCCCCGCTTCTTTTTCGCGGGGCACACCTGAAGGTGACGATGGCCGCTATGCTGAGTCTG
>Ga0126342_10012343_pt1 | contig 15237 bp, 17 predicted proteins | sample Cyp1metagenome_FD_92528 | JGI IMG/M metagenome (GOLD analysis project Ga0126342, IMG submission 92528) | Coral microbial communities from Lord Howe Island, Old Settlement Bay, Australia - Cyphastrea 1 metagenome | ecosystem: Host-associated > Invertebrates > Cnidaria > Coral ...
ATATACACTATATATATACTTTATATATACTATATATATACTATATATATACTTTATATATACTATATATATACTATATATATACTATATATATACTATATATACTATATATATACTATATATACTATATATATACACTATATATACTATATATACTATATATTCTATATATACTATATATACTATATATACTATATATATATAGATGTATACGGCATACAATGTCCCACTTCCTCGCTACATGGCCCACCTCCAGAAATTCTCCCAGTGAACCCCCCAAAAAGAGCTCCTGAAACCGTGCGCTCTTCACGTTCACCTCGCGCGATTTGGGCCCGCTGAGCGAGTTCTGCAAGATCAAGGACAAGGTCTGCCTCGGGGGCGGGCACAGGTCAAATTTGCTACCAATGTCCATCAGAAGGATTTGACCGCCATGTCAAATTCCGAGTTTCCAACCAAATACCATCCCTTCCTAAGTTTCCTAACCGAAGGAAGTTTAGAAGTCAAACTTCCGACAATATGGACAGATGAAAAGCAGAGATGGGAAGAGTCAGAGAAGAGAAGAGAAGAGAATAGAAGAGAAGGAGAAGAGAAGGAGAAGAGAAGGAGAAGAGAAGGAGAAGAGAAGGAGAAGAGAAGGAGAAGAGAAGAAGAAGATCAAAAAAGAGAAAGTTTCAGAAGAAAGAAGATCCAGGTGCGCGAAAAGGTAGAAAAAAGTCGCGAAACACGGTGTTTTTCGAATGATTTGTGGCCCACGAGGGTCGAAAAGTAGGCTGGCTAAAGCAGCGGGTGCGGAGCCATCTGGCCAGATGAGAGATGAAAAATTGCACGCCGTTGTGGCGCGAATGACGAAAAAGTGCGCGCCGTTGTGGCGCGAAGCACATTTCGAAGTCAAAACGTACAAAACACACCATTCTCAGACACTTTTGCAAGTTGAGATGTTGAACAAGTGCATGCCGTTGTGGCACGAAGCACATTTCGAAGTTAACATGTGCAAAACACACCACGTTCAGACCAATTTTGGAAGTTAAGATGTTCAAAAAGTGTGCGCCAGTGTGGCGCGAAGAACATTTCGAAGTCAAAAGTGCAAAAAACTGCGGGGTTCGGAGAACTTTTGGACATTCAAATGTCGTTTTGCGTGGCAGGCGCAAGGGATTGTGCACATTGCCAAGAGTGAGCAAAACGTGAGGTTTTGTAGCAGTTTCAACTACAACCACCACTACACTACACTACACTACACTACACTCCACTACAACTACAACTGCAACTACCACTACCAACCACTACAGTACACTACATTACACTACACTACACTACTTACATTACACTTCACTACACTCAATTATATTACACTACAAGTACAACTGCAGCTACACTACGTTACATTGCACTACGCTAATTACATTACACTACGCTACGCTAATTACATTACACCACACTAATTACATTACACTACACTACACTACATTACATTACACTACACTAACTACAACGACAACGACAACGACAACTACACTACATTACACTACACTACACCACACTACACTAACTACAACTACAGCTACAACTATGCTACTTTACACTACACTACACTGCACTACACTACACTACACTTGACCACACTACACTACCCTACATTACATTACACTACACTCATTACATCACCATAAATGCAACTGCAACTACACTACACTAATTACACTACACCACAACTACAACTCCACTACACTACAACTACAACTACAGTTGCGCTACAGCACGCTACATCCAGCAGTTGTGGGTGAGGTCTACTGCAACCATTGCATCCATTCTAGCAAACACAACTCCAACCACCTTTAAGTCCATCAGTGGATACGCTCTGCCATCCGTGATTCACAACAACCAACCTCTCCTATAGGTTTCCTGTTTTTGAAACTTCCGCCACCGCCTTGTGCGGTACTACTGGTATAAGTAAATCGCAATATACCACAATTTTTGATGCAATTTTGCCCCTCCCAAATAGATAGATCCTTATAGATCCAGGTCCAATATTTCACCAGGGTTCGTTTGAGGTGGTATGTATGAGGATGTATAGCACTCTCCGCAACAAATCAAAAACATATAAACATATAAAAACATATAAAAATGCAAGTTATTCCTTTTTGAATAGGATTTGACCTCCTCTTTCTTTTTCGGGAATACTACAGGCAGGTATTTAAACCACAAATTCGTGACCTCTGAGGGCTATGAATTCGACAGGTCACAGGGAGCGCTTTGCACCAGGCCGATCCCCATGGAAGTCTGCCAGCAGTTGACCCAAGGTGACTTCCACCTGGATCCCGGCCGTTTTCTTGGCAGAAACAGTAGGATAAACAACATTAAACAACCCAATTTCCATGGTTTTCATGAGCAAACCACGATGCAACATCATGCTACCGGGCCACGTCTTGGAACCACTCCTGAAGCTTCTTGGAATCCTGGTGGGCACACAGCACGCGCGATCAACTCTTCACGGCTATGTGTTAAATAAACATCTGCAAGTTTTACTGGAAAGGTGAGCAACCACCGACAGCAAATCACAGAGTGTCTGGAAATCGTGTAAATATGTGTATATCCATGAAATATTAGGAACAAAAAAACTATAGCCATATAACACCATATAAAACCATGTAAAACCATCATTTATAGCCATATAAAACCAGGAAAAAGAGCATCGAAATGGGACACCATGGGAATCACCCGAATCCATCGAATCACAGAGATTCCTCGGGGGTGCCCGACGTTGGAAAACCATGGCTGGCCACCAGCGATCGCAACAGCTTCCTGGCCGCCATGGTCTGACAGAGTTTAGTGAATGCAAAGCCAAAAAATCCCAAAGTATGATGAACACATGGGCAAATCCTGTGGAAAAAATCTCGCAAACTATTGAGTCAAGTAGGAACTTCTATCAGAACTACGGATTGAAAGTGGAACCATCACCAAGACCAAGGGAAGTGACCCACATTTGCAACCACCAAAAACAGTTTCTCGCCATGGTTGAACCATGGTTTTCTCGCCGAGCGTCCAAGAGTCAGGTGCAATTTCCATTCCTTGGCAGCGGCAGCTCATGAGGATGAGTATGACGACGACGACAATGATCAGGATCAGGATGATTGTGGTGAATATCATGGCTATGATGATGACTATGACTATGACATCCTCTTCTAGGTAGGTTTGATGATACCCAAAAACAAACACTTTCCGCTTTGGATTGTCCCCCTCCCGATGGATATATATATATACACATATTATTGAAGGCGACTCTTGAACAGAACATGGTAGAGGCCTAAATCATCCTAAATCTCCATACATATCTATATAGTATGTTCTAAACATAAAGAATTATACAAAGAATGAGGATGAGGGGAACTGGCAATTCCAGAACAAAGCCTGACTCTCGACCATCCTCCTGACAATTTTATACGTATATCTATGTCTATATTAGTCTATATATATATATATGATTATATATGAATTCCACTTGCGAAAGCACCTAGCAACCAACTGTCGCCCACACAAGCCCCTCAAGTGCAACGCTTTGGTAGTCAAACATGGCTAGCTGGAAAACCTCTGAAAATCCACTGCCCATGGCTAGTTTGGGGATTTCGCAGTGGCCCGCCATGTTCCAAGTGTCGCTTTCCTTTCTTCCGCTGTGCTTCTTCCAATCCCCTTTGAAAGTCAGAAGCTGACATCCTGAGAAGACCGTCATTGCAAGGTCAGAGTCATGGAACTGCGATCGAACCAGGAACAACACCTCCAATTTTGTTGTGAATTGGATGAAAAAAACAATCTTACTCACACACACGCACACTGCTGAGAGTAATTACTTACTCTGAATTGGAACTTCATGATGGTGACGAAATCGATGCCTTGAAGTTTCCTAGGTCGAATTCCTGTCAAGAGAAGTACATATTGTTTCAGAACTAATCAACAGTGGAAATGCGTTCCGGTTCTAGGCTTAGCCGGTCGCCATCACGAAATTGGACATCAGCATTCAGGAAAAAAAAGGTAATTTCGCAGAGTTGATCAAACTCTGCGTCCAGCACAAGTGGATAGCTTCGTTGGGTGAGTCTCCACTGCCCTCTGCACCCCTCTAAACATGTAGAATTGGTCACTGATTTCAATTAAGAAATTCTTACCCGCATGACAATTAGCGGGTTACACACACAAGCACACACACACATATATATATATGCACATATGTATATATAATATACATGTACATAACATATCTGTATATATATATTTGATTATATATATATATATGCATATATGGCAAATATATATATATAATTATATATGTATAACATTGTATAACAGTATAACATATATCAAAATAGATGTGTTTTGCAAAATATGTGCATCTGCAAGTCTCTGGTACAAGCGTTCCTGCTGCTCTGCCGATCGCCTCAATGAGGCCGTCGCCTCACGGGTTTCGGCAGAACCGGAGACTAGGGCGGCCATGAGCCTCGGCGGAGGTTTTTCCAGATGATGTGATTTTTTCATGGGCTTTAATGGGAAATTCATGGAAAAATCATGGGACGATTATGGGATTTTATGGGTCATTGAAATTGCATCCAGAGTTTTGATTGGGGACTATACTCTCTGGTAATTTGACAGTTTGCCATGGAACATTTGCCATGAAAGTAGATGATGTGCCTATGATGGTCATGTTCCATAGCTATATTAAATAAGCAAAGGGTTTTTGGTTGAGTTTGACTGACCCGAAATCAAATTGACATATGGAAATCAGAATTCAAAGGGAGAAACATATGAAAGAAATGACCGCAGCGGAATTGAATGGAAACCAAACTCAAGCCGCCGCTCAATTGGAATATCAGCAGTTTGCACCTACCATGGGGAAGGTTGGTTTTTGGAAGGGTCCTGTGCAAACATGCTCCTATCACATCAATCTGCCCAATTTTCCGCCACAAAACCCCTATCCGCCAGCCCACCCCAGGTACTTCAACAGTTCAACAGTTCAACCTAATTAAACAATATCACCAAATTTACTTGCTCTTAGCCAGGATTAATTGACTTGCACCATTCTATGTAATTTTCCCGATCTTGGCTGGTGAAACACCATTGTCCTGAACACCGGCAAGTTGGGACCCTGATGGACCTTGACCTGGTTAGCTTTTGCTCAGTAAGGAGGGCTGCATTCAGACTCAGCAGCATGACCTTCACCCCTTCACAGGCTGCGGCAAGGTAATGATCTTTAAAGCATGGGGTTCCAATGTTAAATCATATCGAATCAGATTACCATCTGGTAATCAAACATGGCAATGGAACATCAGTCATTCATAGATTTTCTCACTTGAATGCCAATTCTAGCAGGGCTCTGATTGCCAGAAGGTACAATCTGGCATAACATGAAAACGATATTGAACCAAATCAGATTAAAACCATATCAAACCATATTATATAAGCCATTATTAAATGCCATACAACCAAAAAACAAAAACTAACATACATATGTAACGTATTTATAAAACTTTATATATGTAAATAATCCCAATCCTCTTCTCTGGCCAGGCCACTCTTTCAGCTTCTGCCGTTCCGGGTCCACCAGCGCTGCGGCCGCCTCCCGTGCAGCCAGCGCGTTTTGGCGCTGCACCGTGGCAGCACGGCGCCAGGCGAAGAAACGCAGCAGTAAGGAGACGGCCATTCCAATGCCAAGGCCAGACCTGGGTCAACAACCCTGGTACCCGGATTGTACCCTAAATGAATGGTTCTTCCCCCAAACAAATATGGTTAAAATACGTTAAAATAGGTTGTCATCCCGATATTTAGCACCAAACACGGATAAAGCAACCATTTTTAACCACCAAACATGGAGAAGCCGCCATTGTATGAGTTGTTCCAGATCAACGGTATGAGATGGGCAGCCATTGGTCAGAAGCGATAATGGGGATGTTGCTTAACTTGGATGTAGGCTTGTACATCATGATTCACATAGACATAGACATAGACACACACACACACACGCTCTTTGTCTCTCTCTCTCTCTCTTTCTCTCTCTCTCTCTCTCTCCCTCTCCCTCCCTCCCTGTGTCTCTTGTTTGGCCGATGTGATAGAAGTGCACCGGCATCATATTTGGCATGACATGACCCAGCAATTTCCCTCCAACTTTGAGACGTGCAGCAGGAGCAGAACCCACCAGGGTGCCAACCTCCGTCTTGGCTTGGTCAGGGCATACCACGCCTCAGCACAGGCTGCGAGCCCGTGACATGTGCATTTTCCAAACGCCGAGGAAATATTTGTCATTTTACGGGAACAAAGCTTGGGCTATTGAATGCAACCATCTCAACACTCAGTATCGACAGGTGTCACATCAGGATTATGAGTCCTCCAAGCTTGTGCGCGCAACTAGCCCAAAGTTGAGCGATTGGGATAGAACAGCAGGCTATTGAGCGATGGTGGCAGGCATTCAAAAAGTTTATTCCTGTGACTTTGAACCGCAAGTTGAAATCAAAGGACCATAGTGGCTTGCATCCACATTTTCCTTTATATTTGTATAGATGTGTGTTTTTTCCTAGCCACAGGCTGAATGGTCAAACACAACGCAAGAAGCACTGAGACATCTGACCTCTCTATTCTGACAAAACAAGCAGCGACCCGACTTAGCTCTGAAAATCAAGCAATTATCCGAAGGCCATAAGAGTCAACTCCAGAACAGCTATAATTCGACAAACACCAAGAAAAACATAAGGTTACAATAAGGGACATCTTAAACTATCTTAAACTCATAGTTCTCAACTGGTATGACTATTTACTCCAACATTGTTCATAGCTAAAAACCATTAAAAACCCACGTCCAAGGCACGTTGGGCCAACCCGGCAGCACCGGCGGACCTTGGCTGGGCCCCGGCACGGGACCCCCCGTCAAGGCTCGGCGGAGGGCTTCGGAGACTTCGGATTGGCTCAGACCTTTCTGGAAGAGAAAATCCTCTTTGTCCTGAGCTGGGTGTGAACTACCCCAAGCTGATTTGAGTTTTTTTTGAGTTTGTTTTATGTTTTTGACCATGTTTTTGTTGTGCTTGTGTTTTTGCTTGTTTTTTTTTCTCTCCTTCTCTCCTTCTCTCTTTTTCTCTGTTGATTTAAAGGTTTTTAAACGGATTTCCAAAGATTTTTTTCCTATGCATTTGAAGAAATTCCCAAACATGGATCCAGCAAGGAGATGTGATGAATTGTGGTGATCTCTGGTTGAGCTACTCATCTCATCTCAACATACTTGTCAATTGGGATCATCATCCGATTGGTAGGGTTGAAAATAACACCTGTTTCAAACACACAACAATTCTTTGCGATGTCGCATAGGATAAGGCAATGGTGGAGGTACTGTGCTCTATTTGGAGGATTACCCGATCTCAGCTGGCAAGTTAGCATGGTTGTAACTTGTAACCTAATGGCCAACCTCAGGGGCCTATCCCCTAGGGTTCTTAACCACCTGCTTACTTTGGTTATTTGCTCTCTGTGTGTGTGGGTGGGATGATCAGGATATATCAGGATTACAGAACATGTATTGTTGTAGACCCGATGATAAACTTCCAATTGTTGATTCTTTATACCATATACCGCCCATTCATGGATATTTATGGTAGTACTAGGAATATGGGGTACAGGTTGTAGTACACGGTACAAGTATGTACAAGTATGGGTTATGGGCTTAGCACATTCACCAATCTCTTCCTATCTCTGCAGCGCAAGCTTCTGCGATCCAACCCCGAAGCCCCCGATCGTGGGTCAGAAACGTTACCGCTGCGGCCACCTGATCCTCCCTGAACGCCATGGCGTCCAGCGCTCCAGGAAAACGCGCTCCGCGTTTCGCGAAAATCAACGGTGCAAATGGTTGAGCTCCAGGATCCCAAAAAATGTGAGGGATTCGCCAAGAAGGTATGGGGTTGATTGGGGTTGAGGGATTTGACGCAAGAAACAGGTGAATCATTGCAGATCGTTAGGACAAAACACTTGGGGGATGCCAAGATCGGGTCACAAAATAGAACCTTGGGCATGTTTTCAACTTGGGACATGTGAGCCAAGGCATTCCGAATGGCACGGTGTTTTGTCATCGGCAACCGGAGATCTTTTGCTCCTGATGGTTTTTTGGAGGTCCTTGAATGGTCCTTGCACACTGCACTTTCACTGTAAAGCTGGGGCAAAGGCATTTTCTCAATTTTTCATATCGTTGATGTCTTTCGCTTCGAGCCTGAAGGAGTTATAGAACGAGTAAAGCACCTTTCTCTCCGGTCCGGAAAAATGGATGTTGTATCATGTGAAAGCACCCGACGGATTCAATCCTAGTAACATATAGTTGCAGTATTGTGGCCCACCAAGACTATAGTTGAGGTGAGTTTACGACAGTTTGCCAGTTGTAACTATCTCACTGTTCGATTCTGTTGAACCCAACTGACCCAACCTTAGACTGCCCCGACTGGGAGACTCCCAGCCCAACCACTTCAGACTCCTTGGCCAATGCTTTGTCATTGGCCACCGGATTCAACAAACCTGGCGTTCAGTTGTGATATCCAAAACAGTGACTTCTCAAGACTTGTGACACATCCTAATCCTACTTGCTTCATAGGTGTTCCATGGTGTTCCCATCATAATATTGCTTTTTCTCTTCTCTCATTTCTCTCTCTCTCTCTCTCTTTCTTTCTTGCCATGGCCTATGGCCTATGGTCACCCTTCTTTCAATATAACCCTAATCATCATTCTTTCAATGTAACCTAAGCGACCACCAACAGGGGTCTTCCAAATCCAGGCTCCCTTCAAAGATTCTGGTAACTCGCTCGGCCTGGTGCCATATTGTCGAAGTACCTTTAGCACCACAGAAGCCCCGTGGAGCAGTTCCCTCTCTCTTTCGATGGTTTTGGCAGCCACTCTCCACTCAACTTGGATTCTTCACCGACCTTTCTTGGGCATTTTGGACTTTAATCCAATGGCTACTCTCCTACCCTCCAACTTAGCAAAAAAAAGAGATGTTTCCACCAACATCTCCATGTCTAGGGGATTTCCCAGCCAAATTTGATTACCCAAGGGTAGACATATCATATCCCAATAAATCCCAGATTTCATCACAATAAATCCCATCGATTTTGCCAAAGACAGTCTCCATTTCCTCCCCGGAACAAATCGCCAGGCCACTCTCCCCCGGATTTGTTGTAGCCACCGTCCCCGCCAGCAGCAAGATACACCTCCGAAAAGGGAAAACCATCGGACCAGTGGTTGTTTACTGTGGAGGCTCATCCCATGGCTCGTAACTGGTTAGTAATTATACCTTCTAGCTAGTAGTCCATTAATAAATGGCATAACCATGCATAACCCCCCTTTTTTTTGGAGGTTCCTGAAGTTCCTTGATTTTCTCTCCGGGCTAAGAGGTTTTTGGATGTTTTGTGGTAGCATTTCTGTGTGTTTTTTGTCGGCAGTGCTGGCCACATCCAACAGGTCCAAACTTGTTCTGAACACCTGAAACACCGATGATGACCACTTCAATCTTCCTTTTTCATCCTTTTTCTTGTTCCCTGTTGGCAAATCGCATCACTGATACGTGTATATGTATATATATATATGATTATATGTACGTAACATGTATGTACTTATGTATGAATGATTATATATATATAATTCAGGTTCAAATTTAAGATGCTAAAATCACCCTGAGTCGTCCTGGTGTCCTCCGTGTTGGCACCTGGGTATTGGCTCCCAGCTGCACTGTGCGCGTGAGAAATGTGGCCAAAGCGTCAGCCCAAACCGTGTCCTGGGAAGCCCCCTATGGATGGCTATGGGTCATTTACCAAAGCTACAGTTTGCATGGAGAAAAAACATATAAAACAACCAGATGTTGGGATATAACCGTATAACCCCTATATGATTATTATAGTATAGTTGTATATCTACTTATGACTGGAACTGCACCCCAGTTCCGTGAGGGAAAATGACTGAAATCGTAGCACCTTGACAATCTTGAGACGCTGTTAAGACAATAAATTCAGACAACCTCACTTTGGCATCCACTACGAATAACACCCTCCGCTAGAAGAAGGGCGAGAGGAGTCAACAAGGTTGTGGTTGAGGAAGGTTCAAGATGCATTTATGTCTTCAATAGATAAACGCATTTTCCCTTTACCACACATGGATACATGGGGACCAGCTCCAAGTGGGTCCTGGGTCATAAGACCCGTCTGAGATCTTCTCAGATCTGTTGAACATCCTTGAGTATAGAAGTATCCCAATCCTTTTGCTCAAGGCCAAAATTTCTCTCCATGGCATCATTGGTATCACCCAGCCTTTGTGACCCTATTCTTGTGCTGAAAACCTTTCTTGACACGATTTACAACATGACTGGCGACGTCCCCTTAAAACATCTTGAAACTTATATAATTGACACAGGAACCTCATGCGCCTCATGGAACCTCATGGAACCTCATGGAACCTCATGGAACCTCATGGAACCTCATGGAACCTCATGGAACCTCATTACATTTTCAGGCAGTATCATTCTCAGGGCCCATGGTTGTGGGATCGTCATTCTCGAGGCAATTAAGCTTGAACCACGTCTCAAGAAACAACTCGAAAACAATCATCTTTAAAAGATGCCAGAAACACACACACAACCAGCCATCTTTTTTTGAAACGCACTTCCCAGCTTTCCCCGTCCTTGCGCATCTGGGTGGCCTTGTTGGGATCACCATCGGGGCTGATGGTCCAACGGGCTAAGTCAGTGTCCTCATCTGAGCTGCGAGAAGGAGCATCCTGAAAACCTCTGAAGGAAGGTCATTATTGGGGTACTGTGGGTAAAACAATGTCATAAACCACCCATTTGGGAATGGTTTATATATACCACCTATCTATGGTGATTTGGGAATGGTTTATTATTGTTTTACCACATAATTCCCATACTAACCATCATCTTAGGGTGACAGTCATTTGACGCCCTCACAATTCAGCTAGATGAATGGATTGTCCAGGGTTGCTCCCAACCCCCCTTGTAATACAAGGTGGTTACAATTTTTAAATAAAGAGGTAGAATATGGTAAAATGAGCAATTTTTCCCCCGGCAATCATTCACCTAGGATCTATACTTGCAGCAACCCTGGGATTGGTGCAAGGGATTTGGCTCTCGGAAATCTGGAAATTTCAACCTGGAAATATGGTTTCTTGTAAAGCTTCCCTTGGATCCGTTACCATGGAACTGCAAAAATGATTTTCCCAATGGTTGGGAAGTTGGGAATAGCAATGTTGCGGGTTGCATGATGTTACATGTCGGTTTTCATGTGGCTAGGTGGCAGTTGTTGGTGTTTTTTTCAACAATAGCTGACCATCTGAAGTGCTGTCCATCGGATAGACCATCCCCGATCTCCGATTTTGTGACCAACACGACAAGGCTGTGCAGGTGCAATGTTAAAACAACATATCGATAAAAATGAAGCTCAAATACATATCCATATCCATAAATACCCATAAATATCCATAAATATCCATCATATTAGGATATTCAATATATAATCCAGTCTAATCCCCCCAAACTATATATATATAATTTTATATCCAATATGGAGGACACCCATCGAATCACCGAGCAACGACTCCACCAGGGTGACATGACACGGCCGTGGCCTTCAAACCAGCCTGACGCCATGTAGCTACCAGGATACTATCTACTCTTACTGGATCTTACTGGGATGTATGATGTATACAACTTTATATGCTTTTATGATCTTATATAATATGTATATGATTTCCCTGTCAACCACGGTAATGTTCCGATGTTCGGGTGAAACACTTCACTACAGGCACCCACCACCCTGCTGCGGTTGACATTGGGAGTTAGAAAGGCGCCTCAGTAGTATGTAGAGGGTTTGCTCTTGAACAATTTTTTGGGGATGGAAGGAGCAATCTAGGAGGACTATATGCTAGGAAATCTCGTTAAGCTCTTCTGCTTATGGCCCCGACCTGCATGGGTTATCAATGAGGGTATGGGTGATGTCACCCAAGCGCACCCTGGTGAACAACCGAAAAATGAAGAGAATCGGTATGACTTCATCTGAGTGTTGGATGACGTTTGCTTTACCTTCCTTTTGGTATTGGATCTGTTGGGTTTCTCAGCCAATGGTCAACTGGTGGCTTCGGTCCGTCGGTCAGTGGCTTGAGATCAGGAACAAATCATATATGTCATAGCCAACCTTGTCATACCTTGGCAGGACAGTATATATGAATATGTTAATGGTTGTGGGTCAAAACCTGCCCGGATGGTACCTTAAAAATATATAGCTGGTGAATGGATGTACCATCTGGTTATTTAACATAGCCATGGAAAATGGCCCATAGAAATAGATGGTTTACCTATTAAAAAAGGTGGATCTTTCCATGGCTATGTTAAATCACCAAAGGGTAAACATTCCCCCAGTATGATAAGGAACATTGACCCGTCTCCCGAGGCCCATCCCAGAATTTTCGCTGAGCTCTGAGGTCGATGGGGCTGGGATGCGACTTGGAACTTCCACCCCCTGATGGCCATGAAAAAACATGTCAGGATTGGCTTGAAACTGTTGAACTGTGAGCTAGCCCAAGAATTGGATTGTTGATGATTGTTGGGCAATTTACGATGCAATTTACTGCGACCAAAGTTGTGGACCCCAGACTGTGCCCCAAAGTTGTGACGACCCAAGGGTTGGCTCCAAAGTTGGGCCTCTGGTGACTTGGAAAATCAATGGAGACTTGTACGTATCCGGGATTACCTTGGATTACCTTGATGGTGGTTGATGATTAGTTTTTCATCTTTGGTCCTTTGCATGAAGCGCCGGAATCTGTCTTGTGATGAGCCACCCACCTGTAGATGAAACTGCCAAACCTTTATGTCCGTATCCTTTGGTGCCACCTCTTCAACAGCAAATCCGCCGAATTTAGATTCCGTGCTCTAAAAACCTTTGGAACCGTTCATTGCTTTTTGACTCATGAAATCTTGAAATGACTCCCAAGGATCTAGATGTTCCGAGTCGGGGTTTTGCACCGAAAGCAAGCTGAATCTGACATCCTCTGCATGAAAACAGCAGCAGAGATGGAGCTGAAAAAATGTCAGGCACGACAGGACTTTTAGGCCGTTGCCTGTTTGGATTGGTTTCCCGACATTCTCCAAATGCCGTTGAAAACAGTGACTTGTGAAGAATCCATTTCCATATTGGCACCTGGGCCAGAAAGCCATTCACTTGAAGTGCTGCGGTTCGGTTTTTTTTGCAGATCTTTCTTTTCACGGAAATGTCTTACAGTGATTCCATGATTCAAATACACACTGGATAAATATGGAATGCCCAGGGTAGACAAGAAGGCAACTGATACGGACAATCAAATGAGCAAATGATTTGTGATCCCTAGATCTCTATAATTCCCTATATATACATGGCACTTGGACCCTCTCCCATACTTTCTCAAGGCAGTTTGATCTGGAAATGGACGCCAAAGGCGGGCTGCAACGTCTGACAAGGCAGATTGCATCCTTTTGGCATTGGTGAGCTGAAAAACATCGGGGTATGGGCGTAGCAGGTGAAGCCATTGTTTGCTCTTGCTCCAGGTAACCCCAGGTATCACCGAAAATCATGGTGCAACTGGTGCAACTCATCTCCCAAAATAAAGGGATACAACATGATAAAGCATGATATGATAAAAAAGAAATTGATGTACAGGGATCCAAGATGATCCAAGGCCAAAATTTGGTTATCGGCGAACTTGGGGTTCCATCATCGACTTTGACCCATACCATCCGGTTGCAAAATGCAAGAAGGGGAGGCCTCTCAGCGAAGCTTCAAGGAGTGCAGTTGCAAACAGACAAAGGAGCCGACATCGTGTGACACCTTTTCATACTGGGTAGCTGTGACAATTTTTATGAAGAATGAATCATTGGGACTGACCAGCAAACAAACGACAGCACTCATGATCAAACTTCCAATTCGTTGTTCTTTGTTGGAACGGTTGGCTATTGTTTGTACAATGTCAAAATTTGTCAACATATGAGCACGAAGCATCACTGAGCCGTCTTCCAAAGAAAGGCCGATAAGACACAGGTTTCCAGTTTCCAAGCGCTTTTTCCACAAAGGTGCAGTTCAGATCAGTTCCGTCGATCTCTTGTTTGCGGGTTATATATATATGTATATATATACACATGATATGCATATAACATGTTTAAAAAATCAGCCACTGATTGGGAGAAAGCTTGAAAAAACCAAGGGAACCATACACGGCTCGCCCAAACGAACTTGGCAGGAACAACTGGTGCGTTCCAATGGGTCATGAGACCCAGGCTCTCCCGCAACGTCCACAGGTCTCCAGGGGTTGCGCTGACAAGTCAGAGGAGCCTAAGATTTGCCAAACTGCAAATCTCAGCTGTGGGCAATGCCACACTGACCCTGTGGTGAGGGGGTAGTTATTGTGTCAAGTTTGCGGCAAACTTTCAGATACCAAAAGTCTGCAAGGTCGCGACCACGCAGTTCCAAAACATTGAACCAAATGAGTTGTCATCTGGGATGTCATCTGTGTCAGTAGGTTGCCCATTCAAGCTGCAACAATCTGCAACTGTAACCTTAAAAGGACGCCCTGGCATCTGCTTCCACTCGCGGCTTGATACTAGCCTACACCAATTAAACCCTGGTGGCTGGTCCTCCGTTAGTGAAACCGGGTTTCTTCAGAAGAGATGCAAACACAATCATTCTTGGTGTTGAGCCATCACCAAATATAAATACATAAATAAGTAAGTACATAAATAAGTACATAAATAAGTACATAAATATATAAGTAATTAAATACATAAATATATCAGTAAATAAATACATACATACATACATACATAACATAACATAACATAACATAACACTACATAACATTACATAACATTACATAACATTACATAACATTACATAACATTACATAACATTGCGTACATGCATGCATGCATACATACATGCATACATGCATACATGCATATATGCATGCATACATTACATACATTACATACATTACATACATTACATACATTACATACATTACATACATTACATACATTACATACATTACATACATTACATACATTAAATCCATTACATGCATTACATGCATTACATGCATTACATACATTACATACATTACATACATTACATACATTAAATCCATTACATGCATTACATGCATTACATGCATTACATACATTACATACATTACATACATTACATA
>Ga0126342_10012344_pt1 | contig 15236 bp, 7 predicted proteins | sample Cyp1metagenome_FD_92528 | JGI IMG/M metagenome (GOLD analysis project Ga0126342, IMG submission 92528) | Coral microbial communities from Lord Howe Island, Old Settlement Bay, Australia - Cyphastrea 1 metagenome | ecosystem: Host-associated > Invertebrates > Cnidaria > Coral ...
ATATATACATATGTAAACATATGGGGGTGACCCGGATAACATATTATATATACTATAATTACATAAAATATATATGTAAATATGTGGGGGTGGCCCGATAGCATAGTATATATATATATATATTATGTATAACCCTATAACAACTATTCACCTATGATAAAAACACCACAGTATATATATATATATATGAATATCCGAATTTTGTTGGCCAACATATATTGCACATTCACAAGCTTGATGAAATTCCCTGTAGGCTTGGTATGGCTTGGTGCTAGTCACAGACATCGAAGTGCTTCGGTGCATTTTTTTGAAACCAATTCTTGGGTCAAATCCTACGTATTTATGGTGCCACTTGTAAGATAGTAGGTTTAGTAAGAGGTATAAGTGATGGTAATACAGATATTTTATGGTAAGTCTAGTAAGATCCCAATCCTTTATTGGTCAATCATGGTCAAGTTGAACAAGTTTCGTCAATGTGGCCCTCCCACAGTCATAAGTTGATTTAGAAGCGATCCAGATCGATCCAACTATAGATCCATTACGTTTTTGAACCACAACATGTGCTAACTTAATTCACCCAACTTAGCTAGTCACACCCTCGCAAGAAGACTGCGTGAATCACCATGTAACTGTTGTGTTTTCATGTTTTTTTCCCTCTATTATTGTGGAGAACCCAAATGTTGGTTGCTCGTAAATCCATGTAAATTCCCATTTTTGTGGGTTACACCAGCCTCTGTTGAACACACCCAATCCACCGCCAAGCAGCGGGGCATACGACACGGGCAGCAAGACCAGGGCACCGATCAGGAAGGTCTTGCGGAGCAGCACCGTGATCTCCCACCATTCGCAGTGCACGTTGTAGCCTGTGGTGCCAGACCGATGGAAACTTGCGGCTTGAAATGGGCCCATGTTCATTTGCACTCTTGATGACTGTGAATGATGGCTGTTCCTATCTCCCCATCCTGTTCCCAGGGCCCAAAAGGGGTCGACCCTTAGATCCGCCTGCGATGAGGAATCCAATGTACTCCTTGCGGTTCTTCCACTTCCGCGATTGTGACACCATGAAGGCCCAGTGGAGCGGACCCAGCAACAGAAACCTGGAGCCGAAGCAGTTGGCAGGTGGCTACTAGAAATGGATCAGCTAGACTGGGTTGCATGAATTATCTGTGACCTCCTCTGCACGGGGTTGCGGGGGTGTGATGTCCGATGGCTAACTCTTTGGGCCCCACACACTAGACATGGCATGCGGTCAAAACATCATCACAAGTTGTAGAGGAGGGACATTATCAAATATCAGGCTACAAAGTAAAAACTCACAACTCCTATGTAATTTATTTTTTTGATCTCTATTAAATCAGCAGTAGGATTGAACTGCTTTGTCTTTAGGAGCATACTGCAGCATGGCACACATCTGTTGGATGAAGAGCTCATTTCAGGCTTCTTCCGTCAAGGCATCATAACCATGATATATTCTATTCGGGGGTCACCATTAAAAAAAATGATTTCATAATCTCCCAAAAGGTAATTATAGGCTCTTAATCTCTCATTTCATATCTAAGGTGATAATAATCTCGAATATGCAGGTAGGTCAATAGTTGTCTATACCTTATCAAGCAGTCACCATTGATCAATTCTATCCCCATGTTCTTGATGGATTCTTGATGGTAAATCCCAAAAAACGGATGATTAAGTTACTGTACAATAAATCTCCATCAAATGACTAACCAGGGGTCAGCTAATAAACTCAACCCCATAAAATCCATATAAAATCCACAAAAACCATCCCCAAGTCACCAATGGAGGCGATGTTTACCATCCCCTAGTAGGTGCCAGGCAGCAGCGACAGCCCCAGCAGGGGCATCCATGGCATCACAAAGCCACAGGGCTCAGTGACCTGACGGCCAGGGATGAGTTGGAGGATGGCGGGTTCAGATGCCCAGATCAAAAAGTGCAGGGTCGGGCTTACTGGATCTTACTGGGTGGTTTTATACTGCTTCAGGATGGTTCAGGTATATGATGTATATGGGTTTTATATGGTTTAATCAGATGTTCTTGCTCGCCGAGTTTTGATGTTCTGCGCGAGCCATCTTCAAAGGTCGTGGCAAGCATCTGCAGGTTGCGCATCTGTCCCTTCTCTTTTGGTGTTCGCATATGCGGCTGCCACCACAAAGCGTGCAATTGCGGAGTTCCCGGTTGTGAGGGCAGAGAGTCAAGATCTCAAGTTTAGCAGGCTTTGGGGTCACATCCGAAGCCGGAATCCAAGGACTCAATTTGCCCAGCTTCTTCCCGCAAGCGAGGTGTCCGTGTTGAGGAACCAAAACACTGATTTGCTGGGTGCCCGGGTGTCGGAAAAACCAGCTGCTTGATATGGTTGCTGAGCACAAACCACACTGCAGCTGAATTACATCCTCCCCTTCGAACACCGTCGGCAAGCCCTGGACTTTCTTGTTCGGATAGAATACGCTGTTCGAGACGCCACTGCTATCAGCAGCTGGTAGACGATTGGCAACAGACGTCTTCTTGTCATGCTGCCCAACCTTCGCACCATCTGACCCACAAATCAGCGAGCGAAGCTGATGCCACTGCTGCGTCGCTGAAGTGGCTGGCAAGGCAGCAAAGTCAACTTGATCACACAATCCCTGGATAAAGGCCAGGGGGCTCTCAAGACATCTCCGCGTGTTGTCGTCCTCTAGGTCAATGTTTTGCAGGGCGGTGATCAGCGCACGGCGAATTCGCCTCTGCAGCTGGGAGAAATCCGGTCTGGCACCTTCCTTCTGCTCCAAAAATCTTGGATCTTGCGCTGTAGCCCCTCGCACCACCGGCCAATTCAGCCAGGCTGCCAGGCGACGAACCAAGCGGCACAGCCTGTCACCATCCAGGCCATCGCCATCCTCCAGTAATCGTTGCAGTTCCGCTTCAGTTTGGTCCGTCCATTCCAGTTGCTCCTCTGCAGTGGCATTGCGGAAGCGCCCCATCTCCTTCTGCAGGCGTTTGTCGCGCAGGGATTGGGGCAAGGCACCAGCTTGCGACGCGGCTGGCCGCGGAACATCATCCGTCCGCTCCACAAGCGTGTGAGCGGACACCGCACCGCGCGCATGTTTCAGGACCGCCTCCTTTGAAGGATCTGAGGTGAGGATGTCCACCGCAACCCCATCAACGATGGAAAAGGTCACTGCTTGGCCAATTTTGAGGCACGGCCCCCTGTGGAACTGGAGCCTGGCCAATTTCCCATTCTCTGAGTGATATGCCACCACCCCACCTCCATAATAGTGGAGCTGGCAAACATGTCCCAACATGGCAAGTCTCTACTTTGGAGACAGCTGCTTGATCCAAACAAACCATGTGCGACTGATGCCGCGGCAAACCCGCAAACTCAAGGAAACTAAAACAAGTGCAAAAAAAGGAAAGGACATCGTTGGAAATCATCTTGCTATCCGTAGCCCTGGCAGTTGAAGCCGTCTCAACGATGGAAACCTCCTCAACCCAACATTGCTTGAGGGGTTACATGGGGTTACTGTACCTTTACAGCTTGCAGTGCGGAATTTAAGGTTCAACAAATATTACACTCCCCTGGCAAGGTTAAATCCCCACAAAACGGATGGCTCCAGATTGGCCCAGTCACCGCTTAAATGTGGAGTCGACAGTGGACTTTCCCGAACAAAATATGAAAAAATGGCAAATCCACTGGGCGACGATGCCGCGTCCTTCTGGCCATTCCAACAACCCCCGATTTTGTTTCCTGGGATCAAAAAAGAGTTTGGGACATTTCCCAGATCTGAATTGATTTGGAGTATCATCCCAATGTTTATCCCATTCGAAAACTATGGTGCATCCATTTCAACGAAGAACAAAAACTGTCGACGATGTGGGGCATCTCAATTCGCTTGTCGGCAGAAAAAACGCTCTAACCACCCAATGTCGACTTCAACCTTGACCTCAAGGTTGCTTTTCTCAAAGAAAAAGGTAGGTTCGAAGCCAACCAAAAGTCTTCATAAAACGTTCTTTTCACCAAAAAAAACTGAGGAATTCCAATATATATCAGCTACAGTAAATGGGAAACCCCCACAGGCAAGATAAGGGATACAAATGGCTTCAATATGCAAGCAACAACGGGTGTAAAAACCAATAAGTTCCCCAGGAGATGATTGGTGGCTTGGTAGCGGTGCAGGACATCGATGTGATGTGCGACAGCAGCTACGCACCTGAACCTGGGTAATTTCAAGCTTTTTCTGGTTGGTGGGGGCCACCTACCCCAATGGTGGTTAATGGTGGTTAATGGTGGTTAATGGATGTTAATGGATGTTAATGGATATATATATATATATATGGTTGGTGGTTGGATAAATATCTGGTTGGTGGGGGCCACCTACCCCTCTCAAAAATGATGGAGTGAAAGTCAGTTGGGATGATGACATTCCCAACTGAATGGAAAGTCATAAAATTCCATGGTTCCAAACCACCAAGCAGTTTTAAAATATTGGCATGTTGGGACCAGTGGTTTGTCAGATCGATTTCTTCACAAACAACTGCACTGTGCAAGCACAATCCTTCGAAACCCTGCGGGAAGATGGATTAGGATGTGGCCCGGTCCTACTGCTTAACAAGTTCAGACCTTTTTTTCCAAGGGAAACAGTTGCAAACCCCATCATTTCTGATATAGTCAACTGGGGATTCTTCACTACTAGTAGATTCCATTCAAATTTGGTCCTGGCTGCTGAGATTCCAAAAAAAAAATCTGCTTCTACTGTAAATCAGGGAATGTTTGAGGTACACTAATCAAGGGTACGGATCTACGTAAGGTCTATGTAAAGCCCATGTCAGGGAATAACCCTGCAACATATGGCCTTATATGGTAAAAAATAAGGTAAAGTATCTCCATTTTAGGGGCCTGAAATTCACATTAACTCAAGTAGACTACCTGGTTGGTGGGGGGCCACCTACCCCTCTGAAAAATGATGGACAACTCGTCAGTTGAGATGATTATTCCATTCCCAATATATGGAAAGTCATAATCCAGCCATGTTTCAGTCACCACCAACCAGTGTAGTATAGATCTATTAAGTCCATATTAAGTCCCATATTAAGTCCTGCTCCAGTCACCACCAACCAGTACTACACATAGCAAATACCATCGCATCCGATCCGCCTGGAAGACCGAGAAACTTTCAAAGCCTCAGCGTTTTTTTTTGTCAAATTCCATTGTGGTAATTCGGAATCATAGTGGATCATAGTAATCATCATTTATGGGTGAGTTTGACCCCACTTGGAACCCATAAATCATAGTAAAAACCGAAAGATCTTCCCCCAAAAATCATCAGAATCATAGTGGATCATAGTGGATCTTCTTGAATTAATGCCCTCTGGTTATTTAACATAGCCATGGAAAATCACCATTTTTAATAGGTAAACCATCTATAAATGGGCCATTTTCAATAGCTATGTTAGTTTACCAGAGGGTAACTATTAAATTAATAACCGTATATTCGCCACAGCTTCGAGCTGAAACTGTTTCTTTGAAACCCTCAAAAACGGCCGGTGAACCCAGCAGCATCGGACAAGCCGGAAACATGTAGAAATGCGTTTTGCAAAGATCGAACACTTTTTATCTTGTCACTCGGTACAATGATTGCGCAGTTGAGATAACAATGATAAAACACAACAGAATGTCACACTAGGTCCAATGGATTGGTTTAACGGAAAATCTACAGCGGAAACCACAACGATGCGATGATGTCATCAACCTTTTCTACCCACACAAAAAATCACGTCTGGACATGTTTGACAATTTTCCATATCATACCATCCAAAACCAAAAACCAAAATTACATGTTCAAATAGTACAGTACATAGAACGCATAGATACTGAGTCATCCCATTCTTTCCCCATTCTCCCAGCATTTTTCATGGTAAAATCACCATTTTTTATGGTGAAATCACCATAAAACCGAGCCGCTGCCGTCCGGCTCCTTGGCCATGTGGAAACAGGGCGCCCACTGCAGGAAGGACGCGAAGATGGCGGGCAGAAAGGCGTTGCCTGTCCCACATTTTCCCACGGCGTCACCAGAGGTGTGGACCTGAACATGGGGTAAACCTACAAATGGCTATCTGGTTGAACCATGTTGAACCCCTCTGAAAAATGATGGACAACTCGTCAGTTGGGATGATGACATCCCAATATATGATGGAAAGTCATTACACAAATCCAAACCACCAACCAGCTATTATATTGCAATAACATGATGAGCATTGAGACATGATGATGGAAGATTCCATATAAAATGGAGGTGATAATATGATGATCATATTTATTGGGGAGCATGATGATAAACTAATGGATTTAGGGCTATTTTCACGACAAACCCATGTGAACATTTCAACTTCATGTTAAACATTGTAAACAAAAAACATGGATACACCTGAAAAACAACTTTAACCACAGGATACGCACGCTAACCATTGGATAAGCGTATGAAAAAACATGGGATAAACATGTTAACATTTGTTTATCCATTGTTTACCAATAAACATGCGGAAACAAATCCTATACTCATGATAAGCATTAATAAACCACTATAGACTGTTTTTTGGTTTATCTATTTTTTTAAACATCTAGATGTATCTGCAAGGTGAACTTGGGACTCATATGCTGATGAGGTAGATCAACACATGATTGGTGAACGTGATAAACATATGGTGGTTAGTTAGGCGGAATGGGGTAGACAGCCCCAACAGAGACTCCACAATCAACACAGAGACTTCAGCATCAACAAAAACATGATTGAAGTTGCCCAAAAGTGGAACTCGCTAACAACATATCAATTCCACTGGTCCCAGGAGTCTGTTGTGCACTTGGTTCTATCTGATAGAACATCAAGATATATGATTCATGTATGATCCATGTCAGATTGATGAAGGATGACTCTTGGCTGGGTACATTTCTGTTAACCAACACATTTCCTCTTCAAACTTGGGCACCCAAGTATCTGGCCATGTGGCTGTATCTGGTTGAATAAGTCTTGTTCCGAAATCAGAAGTACCTACTAGCATCGACTAGCCACATCTAGTCATTAGTTACTTAATTATATCTGGTTGGCCGGTGAGGTCGCTATAATTTACTCAACTTGGTTGAAAACACTCAAAAACCATGTTCTTAAAGGTAAAAAATCATATACTTTTCAGTTTATAAAGACAATGAACAGCAAATATGTTCTACTTTACAATAGCGACTGTGCAATGCCCTTTTCAGTATCATCCACTATACTGGCTGGTCGACAGGGCTTTACCAGCAATTAGCATTAAGGTACATGCTTTGTATAAACACTGATTTACCCCCAAAAAAAAACAACTACAATGTACATCGGATGTCTGTGTCTATTCCCACAGTTGAGTCATCATAATCTCTATCCTACATTAATAGTCAGACATAGGTGTCCCGAAATGGATAGATAGAACGGTCTTTCCACGATGTGCTCCCGTTTTACGGACCGGCCTAGCACCAGCGTCCGGCGCAGCCAGCTGGCCCCGAAGGACTCCGAGCGACTCAGCAAGCCGTAGATTTCCTGGTGCTTTCGGGGGCCCACGGGATCCATGGGGGGATTTTCGATTACCATCTGGTTATGACTAACAGTTTGCCATGGAAAGATCCACCATTTTTATCTATTTCGATTGGGGCCATCTATACCATAGCGAACTGTTAGTCATAACCACAGGGTAGATTTTAGCTGCGTGAAAGGATAAAGATAAGAATATGTGGCAACTTCTTATGTTACTTGCATTAATGGGGGGATTTAGAAAGAAAATCATTGGATTTCACTGCTACAATGCGGAAGAACGGAGGTTTCACCATCAACAAATGGGGCATCATGGGTGATATCAGTCTCATTAGGATCATCCTGCGAAGATTTCGTCTTTTTTTAGGGCATGGACCGTTCAGCAAAACCAGGACATGTATCGTCCATCAAACATAGGGGCATTAAGGGCACGACTTGGGACTACTTACAGTAACTAGATGTAACTAGATCATACTAGATCCACAGTTGGGTTCCATGAGTAGTTTGACCCCCAGTTGTACCATGTTGTACCCCAAATGCCCCAAATGGTTCAAGGTTCGGAACCTTTGACTAAATTCGCCGTTCCTATGAATGTCCACGATCATGATCTATTATTTGGTATTGACATCCATTGTGGATTACCTATGGATTACATGTGGATTATCCATTCCTTGGCTCAGATGCTTTGATCCAATCTGGACCCGACATCGGACACATCTTTCACCAAGGAACTAGCACCAGGAAGATCAAGAGAAAGGCCAAACAGTGGAAGGTCTGCAGCCCCAAAAAGTGCCATCCTCAGGCCGATTTTCAGAGTTGAACACAGGGCACGTGTCCCAAAAATCAGCAGGCTAGGTGCAAATTGCCTGGGCAGCGTTTTCATGAAGAATTCGAAAGTGGCTGGAAATCATCAATAGTATGCTTCAGGAATTCGTATCCAAAGGAACAGCAGCTAAGGTATAACAAACATCCACAGGCTACCTACTCTTCAGTAATTGTATAGTATCCAAAGGAAGAGCAGTATTTATATATATATATATATTATATATAAATCAGTATCATTCAGTATCAGTGTTCTCCAAAGGTATACTCTTTCTATCCACCAACACCACCAACACCTCAGTTTCCCTACTTCAGTCGTTTTTACGTTTCTCTCTGTCTTCATGCCATGTCCTCCAAGTCAAGACTCGTGAGGCATGGCCGCCCATCAAACAATCGAAGCTTGCGGACAGCAAGGTGGCACCACCCGCTTCACTCTCGGCTTCCAACAGACCTACCGCTGTTGCGAAGGGACTGGCTGACGGGGTTCTTGTGACATTTATAGAGATCAAAAGACGGAGAGTCAGACCACGGTAGCTACAGCGTGACTGCTTACACCAGAGTGACAATGTAAACCTCTGGTAAACTAACAGTTTGCTATGGTATAGATGGCCCATATATAGAAATAGATGGTTTACCGAACTTAAAAATGGTGGATCTTTCCATGGCAAACTGTTAGTCATTACCAGAGGGTAAACCTCGGTGACTTTGGCAAACGTGGCTGGGAAATCCATGGAAATCCCCAGCGGAACGCTTCTCTGGCCCAGGAACTCCTGAATTACCCCAGGAAACAACACGACTGGGATCACTTAGAACCACGTATTCTGTGGTTGAAAAGGAAACAACACATCCACAAAATGAATAGTTGTAGATCAATTGTATTCAATTATATCATGTTATAGCGATAAATTTTAAACCATGACAAACCATGCACCTTATATCCGACATTAGGAACTCCTAGTACTTTATATTTGTTTATAACATGGATTTTCCTATATTTTTCGTGTCCATGTCTACCCACATCCCACATTCGTAACTAGCAGCGGCCTAGCGCTACGGTCAACTGCGTCCGCAACTCACGATAGATTGTGGTCCTGGACCCATGAAAACCCCAAGCAGGCTGATGGCAATCTTATCAAAGTGGGGCGCCATGCATAGCTAGATTAGCTAGTTTGTTTTAATACCGAGGTTGTAATGGATAACTTAATACCTCATCAAAGATTAGCTAAATTGTTTATCACTTCAACACCTATTGTTTATGGTAGTTATAGCTTTAGTTATTGGGGGTTGTAAATCAACTCATAACTGCGCGGGGCCCACATTGTAGACACAGTCAACTTGGCAATTGTCTATAACATGATGTGAAAACATGTTTTGATCAAATGCTGGCATAACTCAAAAAATATTTCTGAAATACCTATGGCATCCAATAGCCGCATTGATGTACTGACTACTCTTTATGAAGTTTCGTTGTTGTGAGGTCATATGGCAGAATTCAGCCCCTGGGACGACACTTTTTTTCATAACCACCAAGAAATGGGCATAGCTCAAAATTATGTACTATTATTTCGAGATGGTTACACTAAAAAAGCTACACATCCCACATGTTGTTTGCGACACAACACGTTCCTAATTTGCAGACACAACACATTGAATCATTGCCTCGTTTGGGTCGTTGATGTTTTGTTTTTCTGGAGTCCTGGCCCCATTTCTGCTGCACCAGGGGAAACAAAAAAATCACCCGACTCAGCAACTCATCGCGGTTTTATCCATAGCCCATAGGATCCATGTATGCTATATATGGTAACATTTACCATCAATATACCCCCAATGTTAGCATATATACCAGCACCATGGATCCTATGGGTAGTATTCCTAATAAACCATAGTATCTACCATAGACTTCACTGACTTCACCGAGTTTTTGCCCCCGCAACTTAGGCACAGACCTTTGGAACTTTGAAGGCTCAGAATCTATGGATCTTGGTAGATCTGTCGCCAAGGCACTGCTCCAAGATGTTTTGAATCGTGGCCAGAAAGGTCCCAAAGGACAAAATCACCTGTCAGAGTGGCGACGACCAGGGTCATGGGGGTGTTGAATCATGTAAGCAAACACAAGCAAACATCATATGTGTACATGATAAATTAGGCAGATTAATAATTACGAATAATGTACGGTTAATAATTAATATCAATATATTAAACCCATGAACAATAATATGTGGGTTACCATCCAGTAAATTAACATAGACCTTGCCACATCGGCGCTTGGAAGACGAGTTTCCACTAAAAACTCACCAGTTTCAGGGTCAGACTGTTAATTTACTGGAGGGTAATAATCCCATATCACATTAATTATCATCCCCAACTGGTAGGTTTATGGCATTTGGATGCATTTGGTTTCTCACTTTATGGTTTCTATCAATACGGTCTTTTTTTTTGGTGAAAGGGGTACCTTTCAGGGGGTATCCATAGATTGCAATGAGAAAATTTGTCCTTTTAAATGCCTGCAAGCCTTTGGTTCTGTCCAGTTCCAGCTAACATACAGTTCTGTACAGCTCCATTTTTGTGCTTGAAAAAGAACCCCCACTGAGCGGTGCTACTGGTTGGTGAATTGGATGTTTCATCATCTGTAGTCAGAAATCCCAGCGGCAATACAAAAGGTCCAATTATGATTAACCAATTAACCACCATCAACGGATCCTCACCCAGACATTACCACGACTTTTCACAGCCCTTTCCAGTGCTCACAGCATGCTTTGGCACCTTGATCACCATACTCATTCGTTCCTTTTCCTTGGTCACGACATGTCCCAAGCCATGTGGCCGCTGCCTCCCGGTTGACTGACCGAACTGCCGTTGGTTTTAAGAAGACCACTGGGAGCTGCTGTTTCCAGTTGGTCAAAATCATATCCACTTAAGGAATCTGTTGGTCAAAAATGGTCAAAATATACCAATTCATTCCTCATTCCGCGAAAAAAATAACATAACCATCCATGTTTTCTGGGCAAGGTATCCTGCCCTGGCCAATTCATTTGGAAACTTCCTGCTAGACAAGTGAAACATGTCCGACTGGTCAGCTTGGAGCAAACAGCACCCCGAATTTGTTCCCTGTTTTTGGCTCTCAAAACATGTTTGTTGCCCTAAAATCATCTAAGTCATCAACATTGGTGCTGTTTCAAAAACAACACCAATTTTTGAGTGGCAAAAATGGTCCAATAGTATGTGATTTCCCATAGGATCCATGGTGCTGCTATATATGGTAACATTTAATTACCATCAATATACCCCAAATGTTAGCATATATACCACACATGGATTTTATGGGTTTGGTGATAATCCATCCCCCAAATCCCCGAATCCCCAACTTGCCACGTCGTGGCCGAGAGACGGTTTGACTGGCCGAGCGCACAGCCAGCAGCAGTGGCACCTGGGTCCGGTTTCATGGAGAGCTCGCTGGGAAAGGCCATTTTCCATGGCTATATGGTGGTTTCCTAAGTCACTGGGATACCCCCAAATCATATTTGTTTGGTGATTTTGTCCAAAAACAATCCAGATATATCCAGATATTGCGGGAACTCCATTTTCAGAAACCCCGATCTGTTAGATAATCATGGCATATCTTGTTGATCTTGCTTGTATATCTTCATAGATGATGAATCTCAACCCAACATGGTGATAGAACCAACAAACAATGTGAAGACGTTGTTGCAAAAATGATAAGGTTCCGTTTTCTGGGTGCAGAACAAAACATATACCCTCTGGTTATTTAACATAGCCATGGAAAATCACCACTTTTAATAGGTAAACCATCTATAAATGGGCCATTTTCCATGGCTATGTTAGTCATAACCAGAAGGTAATCTAAACCTTGAGCTTTCAAGCATTTCAGGTATTCACTGAAGGTGTCAACTATGCCCAAACATGGACATCCTGGAGTTGCTCCCTCTGCAGCATGGATTTTTCACACCTGGAAGGCCAGGGTTATGTACTGTCCAAGTTAAGTCATATCAGTCTAGATCAAATATGGTGGTTTCCTTACAATGGAAATTCCCAATCTAATATGGATGATTTAGGGGTACCCCTATTTTAGGAAACCACCATATGGCTTTGTCTTGCCATACATCTTATCATGTGTATCCCAAAATCCACTGCTTCATCATTATTTGCCCTGTATCGCCATGACTGGGTCACAACTTGTCCTCGGTAAAAAAAAACTCTGAGTTTCAAACCCAAAATCATCCAAATCACATTGGTGCATTACCATGAAACATATATAAACATATCCTCATATTAGATACCCATGAAACATATATTCCCACAAAATGCTTGGTGTCATCATGTGTCATTCCGTTTTAAAATGGTCAATCGGATTTTCAGGGCCCTTTAGGGCCCTGAAATAGAGCTACTGTACCATATCAACCCATAGAACTTGGCAACCTCTCTGCTAGGCACCTCCAATAACTCGGTACCTGAAATAGCCATGGCCAGAGGTTTCCCAAGTCCTAGGGCCTCCCCAAAAAGATCATCCAGCTATGGGGTACCCCCCCTTGATGGAAACCCCCATAGGTGTAGGTTGATATATACCATGAACTAATCCCTTCCCCCTACTACTATGGTCCATCTCCAATTTGGGGAGGGGCTAGTTGGAGAATCTTCGATATATCTACCCAAAACAAAACCGTGAATGGAGTTTTCACCATTGGTTTACTGGTTTACGATCATTTTCCCCACCCATTTGATGCCATTTGGGGGTCAACAAAACCCGATGGACCCCCTTTCCGAGGAACCACCGGCAGCAGCAGGAAGTAGACCAGACTCAGGTCCCAGCGACCGCATTGGACGCACTCGAAGGGATCCTGGGAACCGAAAAGGTGGCCGAGTCCACTGGTGATCAATGGATACCCTCTGGTTAGGACTAACATAGCCATGGAAAATGGCCCATTTATAGATTGTTTATCTGTTAAAAATGGTGATTTTCCATGGCTATGTTAGTTTACCAGAGGGTAGAAATGGTGATTTTATGATTTTATGCTCCATGGTTGCCAATCAGAAATGGAAACCGAAATGGTTTGCATACCATTTTTTAAACATAAAATCAATGGATAGAAAAACATACTGAAAAATGATCTTAAATGCTGACTGAATGGTGGTTTTATCCGAAGTTCCACTGACACTTTTGCAGAACAAAAACCTTCCCCGGTGGGGCACTGGGATTTCCACCGGGCAAAGATATAGCTCTTATAGACATGGCTTGTATATACAGAAAACAAACAGAACAGAGATATGTTCAAGAAGCTTTAACAATGGCTTTTATGTCCTTGTAAGATCTGGTAAGATCTACTTAGCCTTAGAGTCTTCTTAGAGTCTTCTTAGAGTTTTCTTAGAGTCGTTTTGTAGGTCTGTAGTTGGAAATCCTGAACAGCAAACAGCAACTATCATGAGCCCATATCAAACCTCCATTCCTCGGGTTTTCGGATATATGACTGGGGAACCTAACCTCTGGTTGTTTAACATAGCCATGGAAGCCATGGCCCATTTATAGATGGTTTACCTATTAAAAATGATGATTTTCCATGGCTATGTTAGTTTACCAGAGGGTAAACATGGTTTGCTGCTAGCCACCACATATTCGAGGACAAGTTCCATCATATTCTTTCATCACTTCTTGTTGGTCAAACATTCATACTGTTCCGATGTTTTAGTGCATCCACTGCGGCTGAACCTTTTGTCTTGATTTGAAAATCTGCGGGAAAATCCTGTCTCTTTCCATCAAACACGGGGCTAAAGCTTGCAACCTGGTGGCTCACCTCACTTAGCGGGTCATAACCAGCAAATGCTAAGTAAATAGGCTCAGTCCAGTTAAAACTGCGGCTTTCTGAGCCATGTGCTCACCGGGAAATGTCCCCGCATATATCCAATTACATTGTTTTCCCAGTATCCCATCATTCTCCCATGACTAGAAATATATGTGGGATACTGGGAAAAATTATCAAAATATATCATCCCATCATACTAGAAATATATTTTCCCAGTGAATCCCATTATCAAAATTGTTTTTTTTTAGGCACCCACTGTGCTATTCCGACGTCGCCCAGCCACGAGGTTTTGTCGTCCGTAGCCTGTGGCGCATTGGGTGCAGCCGGCAGAAGAGTCATCGTAGCCTCCAGCCTGACACGACGACTTCGTGGTCAGGGACAATTCCCAGTGGATTTTATGTGTTTTTTTGGGAATAGAATAGGAATAATAGGATTGATATAGACATAATATAGAAATCATACAGGAACAATATAGGAATAGTCACACTTAAAGTAGTTACAATAGTTACAGTGGTTATAAAAGTAATATTCGTTATAATAGTTTAGATGATTATAATAGTTTTAGTAATTATACGACATTTGATAGTTAAAATAGTTTTAAGCCTTACAATAGTTACATGAGTTAAAACAGTGGCCATAGTTATAGGTCTTAGTAGTTATAATAGGGATATAATGTGACTTATTTAGTATATAGGTGGGACCAGACACCAAGTATGTGGGATCCGCAAAATAATTGGAAGGTCATGGGGATTTAACAATCGATCAATCATGGACGTTTTCCCACAGGAGTCCCTTGAAAGGAAGTGTTAAAGGGACCCGGATCATTTTGAAGCACCGGATAAGGATCATTTTGAAACACAGACGGATAAGGATCATTTTGAAACACAAACGCCCTGGATAAGGATCATTTTGAAACACATCCAAAATACTGCTGTTTAAGACATCTGGAAGGCATAGCATTTCTTTGTAACCACCATGGCGCTTGTAACACCACAGCACATTGATGAAACCCTAGCAAATCAGCTCTTCAAACAAAAACAATCAAAAA
>Ga0126342_10012345_pt1 | contig 15234 bp, 14 predicted proteins | sample Cyp1metagenome_FD_92528 | JGI IMG/M metagenome (GOLD analysis project Ga0126342, IMG submission 92528) | Coral microbial communities from Lord Howe Island, Old Settlement Bay, Australia - Cyphastrea 1 metagenome | ecosystem: Host-associated > Invertebrates > Cnidaria > Coral ...
GTGGTGCCCCAGTTCGTTAGCTAAGTTGGTGAACATAACTCCCATAACTATGGTTTATGGTAGATATAACTATAGTTAATGGGGTTTATAAACCAACTTATAACTGGGGGGCACCATCCTGTAAGTGGCGTATCCCATTAATTTATGGCTTATAGATCCAGTTACTAAGAGTTATCCGTGGGATAATCCTCCAAGTATCCGGAAACTTGGAGCCCCCTGACAAAAGAGAAAATGACGAAATAGGGGCCCCATTTTGCCACGTTTATGGAAATACAGTACTTTTGGAACATCATGTCACACGCTCTGACAAAAATGCAAGGGGTTCCATCTGGAAATCTGCCAAATACAGGGTCCGACTCGGAAATCAGCCAAAATCAGTCAAGGCCTAATCGACCAACCTCCCGTTTCGGTTTTTCGCATCAGCGAAACACACAGAATACCATACCAGCGACAGCCAAGGCTACCTTCAAAGAGATCGACGAGGCATTTGCTGCGAGTGGAAAGGATGCTGCTGAGAAGAAGGCTGGGAAGCTGCGACCCCCGAATTTCTGATGCTCGTGTGGGAATGTTGAACCCATCCGTTGGTTGATCATCTTTTGATTGAAATGGCACTTTTGGGGGTTCACAGTTTATACCATAGTTTCAGACGCAACCATTTTTTTGCTTGGGAGGCAAACACCTGAGCAAGAGCATGAATTAGTTACGCAAAGCTTGGTGGTATCTCCATTTTTTGCCAACAAAAATCCCCATGTCTATGAGTGAAAAAATCCCCATGTGCATACAGGGAACACTGGCAAAACTCCTCATGTTTCCAGGTCAAATCTCCATTGTTTGATCCCAATTTTTGCTGCTGAATTCCTGTCGCCAGGCCACGGCCATTAGCACCCTGGAGATGCTGGCAGCAGCCACTCCCTTCGTGCTGCCCAGGCTGGGACAGTGGTGCTGTGTCCCCAGAAAATGATGCTTGATTTGAAGGTATTTGAAAGGGGTGTGAACTTCATTGGCCTTAAATTCACATGAAAATTTGGCACTTGCAATAATATTTCATTCAGATTTGTGTAGCTTCCGTGCTTGCCAAATTCTTGACCCCATCCACATATGGCGGTCAAGCACCGGTGATGTCTAAGGCACGCAATGGGATACAACAGTTGTATCCCATTGCGTGCCTTAGACATCACCGGTGCTTGACCGCCATATGTGGATGGGGTCAAGAATTTGGCAAGCACGGAAGCTACACAAATCTGAATGAAAGTAACAACTACTAGCCGCTACTAGCCATATGAGCAGTGGCTGCTAAACCCTTGTTGGTTGATGATTGTAGGGGATTATATATAACCAACCAAAAAAAAAGGGGAACTTGACTAAAATTCATCAGGGAAATCCCTAGAAAAACCAAGCAGTATATTTTGGGACAACACAGGGTTTTGAACTGAAGTTGAGGGTGGATTTGTGACCAACCAATCTCTGGCCTCATCACGATAAGAAAAATCATGAGGGTTCAACTCCGTACCTCATAGGTAACCTCCCAATCAAGAATGGCTTATTAAGCGCTTATGAGCCACCAACAGTTGCACGTCACTAAGAGCTCATGAACCAGCTGTCCGAGAAGAAGAAAAGAGGCTACCGCAGCTCATCCCTCTCTTCGACAACAGCAAGTTGGCTGCGCCTGCACTCAAGGTGCCTTAAGCGGGCGCCTCCAGGTTTCCGCTTCATGGCCTATGGAGCTGATATTAGCAGATCATGATTTGATTCATGGGGGGTTACTGGGGTTACTGTTAATGGGAATATCACCTGGCGATATTTCAACACATTCCTGTCAGGCAGCCACTGCTATTGTGGAGCAGATCGCCCCCCAGGGGCATTCGGTCGCGGCTGGGGTGCTTGGATACCGTTGGAAACTGGAATTTGCCCAGCCTCGAATGTCAATTGTGACCATTTTTAAAGAATTTAAAATGTGAGATTTCTGAAGTAAGATATTGGTGAATCTGGCTACAACCTCCTAAATCATTGGGTATGGATCATTTTTTTTTTCGACTTCACAACCCACAGATTTTGGGTCATTTTTGCTACAGCATTGCCACACATATTGAGGGAATGTGTCAGAGCCTATCTTACCTACCATATTGAGGGGGATAAAGATCCATTTACCACCTATTTTGATATGTAGCAGGGTTTGACCCATAGCTCTGGGTGTGTCTGAAAATGGCATAAACCCCTAAATGGCTATTCTCATATGGAAAATGATTGTCATCGAATGGATTTGGGACACAATTTTCAGACAAAGCCTGGGCTTACGTCAGCCACAAGGGCATAAACACCTGGGCTTGCGGTCGACGGTCACGGTTTTTCGGAATGTGTACCCTCTGGTAAACTAACATAGCTATGGAAAATCACCATTTTTAATGGGTAAATCCACTATTTCAATGGCCATTTTCAATAGCTTTTTGTATGTATACCAGAGGGCATCCATAGTGGATAATGTGGCAGTTTTCCACTGCTATAAACCTACCATTTGGGATCTGGTTTGTTCAAGCCATAAAAAAAGGTGATTTTGGGGATGGTTTGTGAAATTGGGTTTACCACGTTCATAGGGATAACACTGATGAATCACTGGATGGAAGGACAAAATTCGATCCAGAGCAGTTCACAGGTGTACCACAGGTGGTGCTGTCCTGTCGAAGATTCCTCTGGGACATGCTGAGAGCAAACAAACAGCTCTAAACACACAAGTCTACTGGATGATGTAGTTCATTATACAAATTGCACTCTTGTTACAGGCGGACTTAGCACTAATGACCAATGCTTCAAGTCCTTCCACATTGAAGAACTGCTGCTCCAAGAATGTGGTGCTGTAGCTGAAATGGAGGACAGCATCAATCTGGAGTAGTTCACAGGCGTGCCCTACAGGTGGCTCTGTCCTGTCTCATTCCTCCGAGACATGCTACGGGACAAATACACAGCTTCAAATGCACAGTTTTTCTTTTTGGAATTCAGTGTCTTGCAAGCCAAGAAGCGGCTGAAAGCAGCAGGGTGTGATGGTGTTGCATGCGAATGGTCACACCACTTTGAAGTCCCTCTGAATTGAAGAAGCAGCGCCCAACGGTGCAGTGCTGTCCTGGAAAGGGAGGACAAAAGCGATCCAGAGCAGTTCACAGGTGTACCACAGGTGGTGCTGTCCTGTCTCATTCCTCTGAGACATGCTCTGCATACTCTGCATCATGTCACTTGGACGGCCTCACAAAGCTGTCACCGAAGCCCATGTGTGTTTTTTTGCTAGTTTGTTCTAGGCCTGTCTTTGAAGTCCTTGCAACTTGCTGCACTTGCTGTGCTGTGCTGCATTCAAAAGCAAGGACCAAAATAACTTTGGAGGAATTCGCAGGTGCAGCGGCATGTGCTGCTTCCTGTCTCCTACCTCCTTGACAGTTTGTGCATTCCTGTGGCTTGAGGGCTGGAACAGTCAGGTATCCAGGTATTCCGACCTTCACAGCGGTAGTACACCAATTCCGGGCTATTTGAGTCATCAGTTGACAGCACTTGGGAATTCAATAGTTCAATGATGGCAGAGATGATAAACACTTGGATGGTGGTTTCACACATGTCACTTATTTTCATCGCGTTGTTGAAATGAAGATGATTCAGAAATCTCAAAATCGTCAGGGAGGATTTTGTCACACCATCAAATGTTTATCATCCGACTGCCAGCGTGGCATTTGAGGACCGCGTGATGCCGCCGCTGCTGGCGGGAATCGAGGACAAGAAATGGAAGGTGAAAGCGGGATGCATCCAGGCGCCGCGCGGGGATCCCACTGGTTCTGGTGGAGAAACCTGGGAACACCTGGGTTACCCTCTGGTAAACAGCCACATAACCATGGAAAGATCCACCATTTTGAATGGGTAAATCCACTATCAATGGCCATTTTCAATAGCTTTTTGTATGTTTACCAGAGGGCATCCATGTTTGTTCCATCATTTTTCTGGGCTTTCCGACGGTTTTCGCTCGACCTTCGCAGGTCCTGTTGCCGGCTCTGAAGCAGATGGAGGGAACCACCACACTGCAGTTGGCCAATTGCCTTCCTGCCATTGTCTCCAAATTAGCCGAGGCACTATGGGCTGGTGCTGGATGACCTGGTGAAAACTGGGTTCTGCTTCTCTGCGAAAATTCTCACAGAAGGAAGATCCACTATATATGTTGGGCCCTGAACATTAGCATAGGGTACCCCAAAATCTCAAACAACTCATACCCTCCGGAAATTTCACATAGCTATTGAAAATGGCCATTGATAGTTGATTTTCCCATTCAAAATGGTGGATCTTTCCAGTTCGTTATGTGGCTGTTTACCATGTTTACCGGAGGGTAAATGTTGATCATCATTGCATATTTTCCCGAATGAAACTGGCACTATTTCAGGTCTTCCTTAGGATCCCCGCTGGAGGCTGCTCTGGAAGTGCGAGCTGAGATCCGAACGGCTACAGGTGCCGAGCCCCTGCTTTTCAAACGTGGCAATGGGAAATCCGTCATTCATAGATGACTTTCCCATTAAAGGCTCCATTTATGCGATATTTTCCATTGCTATGTTTGATTACCAGAGGGTAAATCAGGATAATACGTCAAGGACCTTACAGCGCGATGTCTACATGATGGGAATTGGACTGGGGGAACTCTCCCCAAAACTTTGAATTTGAATTTAGAACCATCAAGCAAGAAGATCCAGGATGACGCAACATGGGAATGGCTACTAACAACCATGGGGATGCATTGAGGATCTAACAGTTAAATTCGTCTTGGAGGTTGACCAATACCACGAAAACCCATACATGTCTCGTGATTTGTACACTCACCATCCATTTTCTTGTAGCTCATTTTGATTTATAGATCTCATACCAGTATAGGGCGCGTTCCAAGACGCTTTGGATACCACCAAAATGGTTTCGCCGCGGCAAAATAGGCGTCGTAGCATCAGTAGCATTGTGGACTTCACTTTTTTCCTCAGTTCTCGAGCCATGTCAGGGCCATGTCCACATTGACCGGAGAAATGTGTTTGGATAGAGCGAGTATTGTACCATCCAAAAGCTTGGCTGTCACTAAATTGTACAATTGCCCATCAATGCATCAGGGGACGCATACGTTACGGCAAACAGCAGAAGCTTCACAAGTCAGGGTAGTGGGATCCGAGAAAAATTGGATTTCCCTCAGACACTACGTTTACTTGATGGGTTGTAGCCATACAGACTAGTCGATTTCTTTTTTTTATTTTACGTTCAAAAAGATTGGTAGAAACAGATATTATAAACAGCACATATCCCACCAAAAGTTGTCAACTCACAGGGATCAGCCACAGTCGTAGGTGCAGTGCTCAAAGAGATTGGTGCTTTCGTTGGAAGTCCAGAGATCAAGGCCCGTTTTCTCTGGGATGATTCAATGGTGATATCCCAGTTGTCAACTAAAATCATGGAAAAACGGCTCATAAAATTCATAAACCATCAACATTTTTGATATTTTTGGCATAACTCATAAACCAGCAACATTTTTGGCACCTTTTTTTCAGACTAACCCATGAAAATCCGTTCCAGATGGTTATTTTCCACTGCTAACGGTTAAAAGCAACATGAAGATTCTGTGTATATTTTATGAGCAAAACTGGCGAAGCAACCGTCCAAATTAAGAGAGATGCCAAGTTCCGATTTTTTGATACATTATCATGGCGCTCTTTAGACCAACCATACCAACCTGCACGAGAAATGGGATCAGAAGCGCATCGTATGTCTGAAAAACACTTTGCAGGACTGTCCCACCGCAACATTCCAGTGGAAGTGAATCTTTGGCAACTGTTTTATCCTATGGGATCTAGACTATTTTTTTGCAGAGACTTGTTGAAGACAATACTCCAAAATGGTGGGGCGATGTTGAAATGTCGGGGGTGATGTTGAAGTGGGACATTTCAATACCCAGAAGCCTCAGTTTGAAGGATTTTCCATTCTTGATATCTGAAAAATCTCAGTTTCCCAAGTCTTGTCTGGATTTTCCCCTTGCCAAAGATCCCAGAGGGCCCCTCTCATGTAACAGACTGGATCATCGAGCTGGGCCAGCCATACAGCAAACTGTTGAATCATCGAAGGGTACTTAGCTTGACTATCGCATTTTTCCCATTCATATCATTACTGGTTGGTGGTTTGGAACATTTCTTATTTTTCCATATATTGGGAATTTCATCATCATATTTTTCACAGGGGTAGGTCTACCACCAACCAGATTAATATTAACCATCATTAACCATATAATAACCATTAATAGAAACCATATGATTATTATTAGGTTGAAACCACCAACCAGATTAATATCATTAATATCCCCATGAGAAATCCCTATGATAGGTGGTTGAATCCGGTTCGGTCATCCCCATGTTCCACTTTTGCAGAGACCAGGCCTTGTCCCCAGACTTGGTCCAAGCCTTGGCAGAGCCCACCAACCAGAAGCACACCCAGGTGCGGGAATCCCAATGAATGGACAATGGATGGTTCTTTCTCACGGCTAATCTAAGTCATTGGGTTTATATAAAAGGGAACAAAATCTGAATCTAAGTCATGGGTTTATTTATCTTTGATACAAGTCATTCTTTCAATCTAAGTCTCTCTCTCTCTCTCTGGTTTGTAGAACGTTCACCATCTAGTGGTCATATACAAAATCCATAAAAATCCACGATAGCCGTTGGGGAACAAAAATGGGCCTTCGCGACTGTAGGCCGTCTTGGCAAAGATGGGCAATGCCACCTTCAAGTCCATGATCGATGAGGTGGCTCTGGGATAGCATGGACGACCAGCATTTTTTGGTCGACCAGCGTGATGTTGAGATGGGACATTTTTCAGGGTTTGTTTGAAAATTGGGTTTGTCCAACATATGATGGTTAACAAAAACACGACATTTCCAAAGCAAAATTGCCATTTGAACGGTTAATATGGTCAATGGCCCAGATAGATGATGCTTTCAAAAGCTGAAATTTCCCAATCAATCAATCAATCAGTCAGTCAGTCAGTCAGTCAGTCAGTCAGTCAGTCAATCAATCAATCAATCAATCAGTATATATATATTATCAATTAATATGGTTAATAGCCGTGATAGATGGAGATCATGCGAGAACCCGACGAAAGTCTCAGCGACGCCTGAGGCATCCCTAGCCCTGCTGTTGCCCATTGTGATGCGAGGATTGAAGGCGGGATGCGCACTGGTTGCGTTGCTGGTAGGGGATGGGGATGGGCATTTGAACATTTAGATGAACCTCTTCCTGTTTTTTTTGTGGGTGAAAGCGAAAATCTGGATTTGAGCCCAATTTTTGAGTGACTCACTCTTTCCAAAGTTTTGAAAAGGCTTGTCAGACCCCAAATTCCAGGCCAAGCAATCGTGAATCATGGTGTTTTTCATCTGAAACGACGTTCGGTTCGACATCGATCCCAGGACCGCGAGGCGATGAGCAAGAAGTGGTCGGCCCAGATCTTTGGATCTGCGGCCCTCTTGGCCCCTCGACAGATAAATTTCCCACCGGGTTGTTTGAAACGAAGCATAGATGGGATGCATGAAAGAGTTGATATTTGGGATTTGTCAAATATGGCATGTGAATCTGGAATGCAATTGTAGTGCGGAAAATGATGATACTCCGAATGGGGGTTACACGATTTCGAGTCAAACGCATATACTGTTCTGATTTGCTTCGATCACCAGAATCATTCGATATCCCCAAGTGAATATCTTTCTGAAACAGCTCTTCCGAAACCATTCGTTCTTGCTCATCACATCTAACTTACAAAAGCCGTGGTGAAATCAGTGGCGATTTTCCACTTCAGGTCAGGGATGTTGACTTCCTGAAGCCATACCTCAAGACTGCGCTGCCCCTTCTCCAGGTCGCCGTTATTTTGGCTTAGTCTTCGGTGTCAACAGTACACCTTTGGTTGTTAAACGGCCCAGGTTTCGTTGATGTTGGCGGTTTTTTATGACGCAAACTCAACCAGGAGACACTGGTGGACGCGAAATCATTCAACCAGCTTTGATTCCTGGTCGCTATGAATGTGGTAATTGTGGGGTATTCCGACTTGTTCAAACAAATCCTATCTTGCATAGTCTCACCCGCCAACGAATAGGTCTTTCTAAAATCCCCAAGTGTCTTCTGGGTGGTTGAAAATCCATAGAACAACTTCATGTTTGGTAGTCAACACAATTTCAAACCAACATTTTGATACAATTTACCCTCTGGTAATTTAACATAGCCATGGAAAAATCACCATTTTTAATAGGTAAACCATCTATAAATGGGTCATTTCCCATGGCTATGTTAGTCATAACCAGAGGGTAAATCCAGAGTTTTGATGGTTCGCCAGGCGGCCCTCAACGACTCAGTGCCAGAGGTGCGACGCGAGGCTGCCAAGGCCATCAAAGCTGGACTGGTGAATTTCTTGGGACTTGTACCCTCTGGTAAACATACAAAAAACTATGGAACATCACCATTTTTTATGGGAAAATCCACTATTCCTATGGTAAACTGTTACAAAACGAACTGGAAAGATCCACCATTTTTGATGGGAAAATCCACTATTTCGACTGGGTCATTTTCAATAGCTATGTAACAAATTACCAGAGGGTACTACCAACAGCTAATTTATTGGGGATTATGATAATCTAATAATGAATATGATGGATTTAACATGATTTAACATTAAACCAATGAATAAGGAATAATTGAAGAAACTTTGGTATTGACATGAATGAGACAGAGGGCATCCCACGATATGTAGTGTATGCTGAATATGTTTATATATTTTTTCTCAAATGCAACCGTGATGGGGGTACAATGGGGATGTAGAACCAGCGCTATGATGTTTAAGCTCACTGGTTCGAGAACACATTGATTGAAAAGATGAGATTTGTTTGTTCTGACTAGACACATTGAGGGTGTAACGGTGCAACAACGATGGGGATTGAAACGCAACTTCGGATTGATTGGTCAAAAGCCATGATTTTCCCAACAAAAATGGGATTTTAAAACCACTGATATCCAATAGTGACGGGGATAATGACGTGCAGATTATTTGGGGTTTGGGTCCAAACTCTCTGATAAATCTGTGTGGGGGTCAGGCCTACGGAATCTTGGAGCAAGTGATGCCTGAGTATTCCAGGAGCCACTGCCAGTCCGGCACCAAGATCCCAAGAAGTGATGATGCCTTCAGCCCCTAGGGGTTGGTGGTGGTGTTTTCTCCACCTTCCTCAAACCCTATTTTTGCGTGGCTAACTTTGATGGTTAACACCTGAACACCAACCATTTCAATGGTTAAATCCACCATTCTGTTCCTGAAATCCACGTCTCCGTGGTTTCAAGTCCCAACTTTTGGCAAAAATCTAGAATGTACCATCTGGTTATTTAACATAGCCATGGAAAATCACCATTTTTAATAGGTAAACCAGGTAAACCATCTATAGATGGGCCATTTTCCATGGCTATGTTACATAACCAGAGGGTAGATTATTATAATCCCCATTCTTGGTTCCTTAAATCATCATTTTGGTGAACTCCTTGCTGGCTCCACCCCGCTGGCGAACAAGGCCCTTCCTCTTCGGCAAGCTGCGCGCCGGTGACGCCTCCGAACAGATCGGCGCTGCGCTGGGTCTGGCGGAGGTCTTCGTGAGGATGGACAAGGCGTGGATCTAAAATACCTTGGTCGATTGGTTACGAACTTGGGACTTCTACTATCTACTGTACTAGGGATTACCCATATGCTCCATGTATGGTATATTTACCTACAAAACTGGGTGATTTTAAGGGCAAATGTTGGTAAATATTCCATACATGGAGCATATGGGTTATGATAACCAATAGTAGGGAAAGCTATCAACCAACTAGTATAATGAGATGGGATAGGAGGAAATCAGGGAAAAATTGGGAAAGTGGGAGAAGATGGGGAAGAATCATCTCGGGAAAGAGATTGTGGAGAAGAATACCACAAATCCGGGTGATTGGACCACATAGCGAGAAGTGTTGCTTGAAAGAATCAGAGTGGAAATTGTTTGATTTTTTAACATTTGAGCCTCATGTTTGGAAACACATCTTCTGATTTCTTATTGCGACTATTCTTGACAATTGCGATTTTCGGGGTGGAAGCTCTTCAGCTGGCAGGCCAAGTTGTCCCAGTTCATCCCGGAAGTGCAGAAGGTGCCCCTGGGAAGAACGGAATCACCCTTCAACTGTTCAATTTTTGCCCAAAGTGCAGGGGCTGATCGCCCCGTGGCATGCCTGAAGATTGAGTTGATCGAAACCCTTTTCTCTTGAAGTCTTGGGGGATATACCAGAGTAAAATTTCCCTTACAGAGTCCAAACGAATCCCAAACCTAAAGTCAGAAAATTGAACAGCTTGAACAATTTTTAAAAAAATCGGGTTTCCCAAACATGGGATAGTTTTCCAGACATTTTTCCATATTTTTCCATATTTTTCCAGAATTTTTCCAGAATTTTTCCAGATTTTTCCTAACCATGGCCATCTATGGGAGATCTGACAGCTGCCAGGGATCCGTTGAGGAGAACCTCACGGTGCGTCGAGGTTTCCTGGAGTTGATGGATACCATGCCGCAGGCAGAAAATCGTGGCCGTGTTTTTTTTTTTGATTGGGGGAACTTTTTATTGATGTTTGTATATTTGGGGAAATGATGTACAAATTTCAATGGATTGGTTTAAGGGAAAATTTACAGGAAACCTCCATATTTAATGGTAAAAACCATGGTTTCCTGCAGATTTTCCCTCAATCCAATGACTGGAAAATTAAATGATGTTTGTATATTTGGGGAAATGATGTGTGTATATTTGGATATTTATGATATTTGATGTTTGGTTTACTCAAATATTGTTGGGGAAATGATGTAATTTGGAAAAATTATGTTTGTATACTGTTGGGGAAATGATGTTTGTATATTTGGAGGTTTCCATAGTCATGGTGGTACCCCAATAGCTGGATGTTTTTTTTTTGGATAATCCTGTAAAAATGGATGATCTGGGGGTACCCCCATTTCAGGAAACCACCATTTGGGGAATCAAACCGTTGGGATTTGAGGGAAACCATGTATTCAGACAAACCCATGTATATTACCCTCTGGTTATGACTAACATAGCCATGGAAAATGGCCCATTTATAGATGGTTTACCTGGTTTACCTATTAAAAATGGTGATTTTCCATGGCTATGTTAAATAACCAGATGGTATTTTATTTTTATTATAATATTTATAGTATATCATATCTGGATGAATTATAATGACCTCACCGTGACGTCACTGGAATGATCGTTAGTAACGGGAATCATCCCCAAACAACTTATTTCAGCTATTTTCACGGCAGTGAATTATTGTGATTCATACTATATATATATACTATATATATATATACTATATATATATGTATAGATATGTATATTGTGTACATATATATATATATGTATACATATTTCTAAGATATCTAAGATATCTGAGGCATAGAAACCGCATTTAAAGACTTTGTTCAAAGATCGAAGTTGGTGCCAGGCCATGAAGATGGACTTTGTGCCATACATCGAACGCCTCTTCCCTGCCATGCTGATGGGCATCAACGGTGAGAAGGAGATGCTGGCGATGCCATGGCGATTTCAAATGTATACATACATATGTGGGGAATCCCCAAATTGCTTGGTTTATAATGGAACATCCTATTAAAAGTTGATAATTTACGGGTACCTTCATTTTAGGAAACCTCCATATGTATATATATATATATACACATCATATCAGAATAAGATGTGGATCATATGGCCAGTTGTTTTTGAAACATCCATTGGTTGGGACGGGAGTATGTGTAGAGTCACGGTGAATGATGAGTCAGTAGTGGGTCGCTGGTGAATACCCCGAACTCTGTTTCCATTTGAGTGATGGCTTTTGCTTGGTGAAGTGAAGAGTAGTCTTGGGGCGTACCCTGGTTTGTTGAAAAAAACATATTTAGGTTGTAAAACGAAATAGGACATCCCGAGAACAAGGTAGGCTTCGCATGTAAAGCATTTAGCTATTAGAAACAAATGCTGCGTTGGAGAACGAGGTCAGGCCCCCAAAAACGTTGCGGGAATGGAGAACGAGGTAAGAACACCTTGTCGATTTCGTCATGGTCATGTACCAAATACTTTTTGCGGCTCATGTAGATTTGTAGACCACCCACTTCTACAGGAAACTCAACCATTTCTGTCAGGGAAATTGCATTGGAATCCGAAAATGAATGCCAACGTTGCATTTTTCAAATGTCAACTCTATCATTGGGAGTTTGGATGTTGCAATGGCTCAAAGCTATTATATATCTACCCCCCAAAAGACCCAAAATGATACTCCATTTTGCTCCCTCCCGATTCGCATTGCAAAACAAACCATCTTTTGTCCAGATTCCATGTTTTTTCTCCATCAGTGGAAATATATTCCCCCTTTTTTTACATCAGATTGGCAATCCACATTAAAACATCCATCAATTTCTATCTCCATCTTCTCAGAGTTTTAAATGCCCATAAACAGACATAAACAGTTTCTATCCTCCATTTTTTGGATGACATTTGCTTTTTCGCTCTCCATATCCTTTAAATGGTGAAGCAACCGCCGCAGGATCTGAGCGATGACCCTGCCATGAAGGCTGCGCAGGCCCTGGTGGGGCGCTTCGGAGATCTGCCCGGTGACCCAGGGCCATGGAATGCATGGTGTCGAGGCTATGGGTGATCTGATGATCTGATCACAAATGAATACATACAGTATCAGTGTATATAACTATATATATATATATGTATATATATATATGTATATATATATGTATATATATATGTATGTATGTATGTATATATATATATATATTCAGTAACATTCTAACATACTGTATGTATTCATTTGTGATGAGGTTGGTGTTACATATAACTCCAGTCATTCAGCGATCCATCTCTGCCATCGATCCTCCTGTCGATATCTGCGATCCATTCCGATCCTACCCTATAATCCTATACAATGTGGGGCCCCCTAGTTATAAGTTGGTTTATAACCCCATCCAACTATGGTTATAACTACCATAAACCCTAGTTATTGTAGTTATGTAGTTGCCAGAAGGGACCAAACGAAACCCTCAAGAATTCCAATCTTTGAGATTTAAGCCATCGAAGTTTGGGAAAGCTGCAGCGAGCTCATTCCTCGTAGGCCCATCATAGTAGATCTGAGCTGTTAGCCACTTACAACTTGGGCTGATCCTCCACTGAAGAATACATATCGGACATAGCGGTATTTCATAATATCATATAATATCCACATAGCCCATGAAAACCATGTAGAGTACCCAATATTTCGACCCATGAAACATTTTTGGCTGCTTTGGAACCATGGAATTTTATTTTCCCATTCAGTTGGGAATTTCATCATCCCAACTGACGAATTCCATCATTTTTCAGAGGGGTAGGGCTCAACCACCAACCAGATTAATATTAACCATCATTAGCCATATAATAACCATTAATATTAACCATATGTTAACCATTATTAACAGTATATTAACCACCAACCAGATTAATGTCATTAATATCCCCTTCGAACTGGATCCCATTTCGATGGACTCAGGTGCCCCGACCTCCTGATGGCTGCCTTTGAGGGTAGCTACGCCAAAGCCCTGGGGTTCGGTGGCCCAGTCGGCCCAGTCGTGGACGTTCGGTCGACCAAAAGTCCACATCCCAATTCGTAGTACAATGGATGGATGGAAGAAATTTGTTTGGATGGTAGTGATCATTAGTGATCTATAACAATCTATAATAACATTCTACCCCATCTTGGAGTGTTCAGTTTTGGCCATGAGAAGCTCTGATCCGAGAAAAAATCTACCTCAGGTCGACCAAGGACTGGAAGAAGATGCAGGCGTCAATTTCCAGGGTTGTGCTTGTGCTGGAGCGGCAACGTCGAAGCCCATGGCTTTTTCAAAGGTTCAGAAAGTTCAAAACAGTACTGATTTGTTGCACAAAGACATATCCATACATTACACAGTAATATCATGTAACACGATGTAACATGATTCAATGGATTGGTTTAAGGGAAAATCTACAGGAAAACCCCATATTTAATGGGAAAATCTATGGTTTCCTGTAAATTTTCCCTTAAACCAATCCAATCAATGATGTAATATGTATATGCCAAAAACATCAAACACCTTTGTTGATCCATGAGTTGATGTGATCAGGTGGTCCGCGAGAAGTCCATGCAGCTGCTGTTGAAAACCGCCGAGAAGATCTTGGAGCACAAGAAGTGCGGGGCCGTTTGGAGAAGGGAATCCGCACATGGAGAAACCGGGTGATTCTCCCAGAAAACGTTTGATATTTTGCAAGAATAGGAAATATGTTACCTATATATTAACTATACTATATATATATCTATCTTCATCTGTTCTATCAAGAAAACTGTTTATATATCCTTATTTTTGTTTATTATCTTCAGGGAAATGGGTCGAATCGTGGGTCACAATCTATTAGATTCATGGCGATGATCAGTATATTTTGAAGCAAAGTGAAGCTGGACTTAGATCACCACAATGGCAAATTGTGATACTGGTTGGTGTTTTGGAACATTTTTTATTTTTCCATATATTGGGAATTTCATCATCCCAACTGACTTTCATATTTTTCAGAGGGGTAGGTATACCACCAACCAGGATAGTAATTCTTGTACGCAATCGTATGTTTGTTCCCACTGCACCGCCGTCAGCTTACCAAACGGCCTAATATATCACCATGGCATAAACCGACTACTATTGGATTGAAATATATACATGGATGTGCGATGTCGTAAGCTCCTCCTCCTCCTCCTCATCATCATCATCATCATCATCATCCATTAATAACCATTAATAACCATTCTTATCCTTGCCTGCAACATCCTTCTCTTTCTCCTCATTATGCCCTTATCCTCGTCCTGGTTCCAGGTTCGGCCAGGATCTTCTGACTTGCGACGAATGCTCCAACAAGGTGAGAGGACACTGGCAGGGCCAAAGAGACATGGATCACCGTGGACTCTCAACTCGTTGGTGGTTTCAAACATGACTTTTATTTTTCATCATATGAGCTGTGGTCAATACTCATGGTTAATAACCATTAATAGGGGCTAGTCATCCAATGGTTCATAGGGATTTATAATAACCATTATAAGGATCCTTATTATGGATGGGATGACCATCAA
>Ga0126342_10012346_pt1 | contig 15234 bp, 12 predicted proteins | sample Cyp1metagenome_FD_92528 | JGI IMG/M metagenome (GOLD analysis project Ga0126342, IMG submission 92528) | Coral microbial communities from Lord Howe Island, Old Settlement Bay, Australia - Cyphastrea 1 metagenome | ecosystem: Host-associated > Invertebrates > Cnidaria > Coral ...
ATGCTTCACATAAAGTGCACCCCAAAAAAAAAAAAAAAACTAAAAAAAAAACTTAATCATGTGTCTGATGTTTGCACCTAGCAACGCACTCCATGGATCCGTCCTCCTCATTGATGATACATCCCATTATATTCCCATCAAAGTTGGTTTTGGCACCCTCACGGCTTTGCTGGTTGAATCACCCCTCACAGCCATTTATTGATGGGCCCATAAATTACCACAGATTGGGGCTAAATCCACTTAAAATCCCGCAAACCCATAAATAACTTCCCCAATGACTACTGGTTGATATCCCTCTCCATACTTGTTTGATGGAATCTTATTAAATACCCTCTGGCAATCAAACATGGCATTTTCTGAAAAATGCGTGTCCCATTTCAATGTATAAAAAGTTCGACGATTTCCCAGCCAGGGATATCCCATTCTGCCACCTTTTTTTGCTGCTGGAATCCCAACTGTTGATGGTTCAGAACCACATCTTTTCATGAATTCCGAGGAAGAATTCCCCATTTGCTGCTTTCCCATTCCTGAGCCCCCCAAGTCATCATCCTTTCGACCTTCGCATTTTTCATCATTTTCCCATGGACATCAACCAAAAAAAAAACAGCACCCCCAGCCATTCGGAAACCCCTTTTTTCCCCATGGAAATACACCATCCAAGCACCGCTCCTTGCAGAAATCTTTCGCCAAGTCCTGGATGGACAATGGCCAGGTCGCCGACCATAGCAAGGTTTGTCGGTCAGCCTTGAGCTGGGACACCACCTGGCCGGTTCAGGAGGAAGAAATGGTTCCAAGATGTCGGTTCCAAATGATGTCATCATGATCTGGTTGGTGGTGCAATGTGCCCATCTTGAAAAATGATGGAGTTCGTCAATGGGAAGGATGACTTCCCATATATGAAATGGAACATAAAATTCATGTTCCAAACCACCAACCAGTGATTATAACTGTATACCCGGAAAACCATAAAGACAAAATTGTCTGTCCGTACGCGTTTGGACATTCTTTTGTCCGTTACGTTTTTTTTCCAAACACGGCCATGCCCGGCTGCAATCCCTCTACGAAATAGGTCAATAGTTTTCCTGAAATCTTTGATTTGCCCAACTGGTTCCGACATTGAATGTCCCGTCTAAAGGTAGTATTTGGGGCAGTACGTTGAAATATGGTTACTGTTTTTTTTTTCAACATGATGTTGAAAAAATACTAGTATCTTATGAGTACACCCAAATTTTGTGGCAAATATCGGAGTAGTGGCCAGATTTGGGTACCCTATCATGACTCCCAATCTGACCCATTTTGGGCTGTCAAGATACTCTTTCAGCCGTCGGAGGATGTCGGAACCCGGGGTCTGTCAAGGGATTTGATCAACCCCTCGCACTCAAAAACCCAAATATGCAATTGAAAAAAAACAGTCCGTTACGGGTAAAACGGTAAAACCCATAATGGACCAAAAAAGATTGTCCACACGGGTTCCCAGGTGTACATGTACGTGTATATTACATATATATATATATATAGTCATATAGTATACTGTGTAAATACCTGAAACATCCTGGAACCCACATGACCCTGAATCCTGAATTTGAAGTTTTTGATGCAAAAGACGGAGGGATACCCTTCCAAGAGAGTCAATTCGGGGGTTGCAAACATCGATCTCTGAAGCTGGGAGAAACCACAGCTATCGAAAATCACCATGTCATCGAACTGTAGAATCAAGGGCCATTTTTTCATCCATTTTCCATACAGCAAACGGTTTTTTTTCCAGTTTGCAAGCAGTTCCATGACCAGAGGCTACCCTCTGGTTATGTCAAAATACCATAGAAATAGTGGATTGTCCCATGAAAAATGGTGATTTTCCAGTTCGCTATGTGGCTGTTTACCAGAGGCTATCCCCTTAGGCTTCTGGTTCCGGCCTGTCGCAGTTGAGGCTCAAAGCCCATGTCCAGCATTCGGTCTGCCTCGTCCACCACCAGATACGTCACTCGATCAAGGTTGGTCACCTGGGATCCCCGGAGATCCCGGGGATCTCCAAAAAAAACCGGGAAAACCGGGGTGAAATGTCTTGGATCCTATAGGGAGATGGGATGAGATTCGGCCATCTAAGTCATGGCAGTGAAAGCAGCAACAAACTGTATGGGCCAATCCTGATTTGGCCCACAAAATTCAGGTGAAATCAGGTGAATGCTGGGTCTATGCTGTTGAATGTTGACATCTTCGTCACTCTAAAGCGCAAGGCTCTCGTCCCAAGATGATTGGGGCTGCCATGGATGAACTTCACATTTTTTGCCGACGCTTCTGTGGAATTTCACCCACATCTTTGAAATCCCAATTGTGTCCCATTCAATCCCATTAAATCTAATGCAGTGGTTTATCATCATTCCTTCCCCATCAAATCACCATCAAATCCCCATCAAAGTCTCATCAAATCCCAAAAAATTGGTGGTTAACCCCTATGAAATCCCACTTGATATCCCCACTATATATATATATATATCTTCACTTAATAAATCCCCAAAAAAAAAGAATCCCAAAAATCCCCAAAAATCTCGATCCCAGCTGTTGTTTCTTAAAAGTCACCTTGGCATTCACAAAGTCCAGGAGCCTCCCCGGCGTCGCGATCAGCAGCTCCACCCCTCGGCGCAGCTCCTGCTGCTGCCCGCGCCGCGGCACCCCGCCGTAGCACACGGCGTCGCGGAGGCCCAGGTGCTCGCCCAAACCAAAGGCCTGGGACGATACTGCCATGATAATAATATGATAGTAAATATGTATATGATAGTAAATATGTAAATCTATCAGAAATCTATCAGAAATCTATCAGAAATCTATCAAATATCTATCAGAAATCTATCAGAAATCTATCAGAAATCTATCACCTAATATCTCCTCAACATGTTGAAATATGTTGAAATTCTATCATACTATATCCTCAAACAAACATAAACTTGAATATTGATGGTGGAGCGTGAAGCCAGAGCACATGGCGGTCAAAAGATTGGGTCCCCGCAAAACTGCATGTTTTCTTGCCCAAATCTTTGGAATCCCCAGCCTCCCATTGAATCTGCATCACCAGCTCCCTAGTGGGCGCCAGCACGAGTGCAATGGGGCCATCTCCGACTTCCACCGGTGGCTGAGACTTCACGTGCATCATCCCAGGCAGTAGATACGCCAAGGTCTTCCCACTGCCGGTTTCAGCGAGGCCCACCAAATCGGACCCGGATAGGGCCAGGGGCCAAGCAACCGATTGGATGGGCGTGGGCTGGCAGAAGCCAGCACTCTTTAGGTAGTCCAGCACCTGCAACAGGTGCAGCTTGGTGAGCTTCCCTGAGGTTGGCAAATGATTCGTAATTTGATGCAATTAAAGCAGTTAGATGATATATTCTGATAAATTATATATTATATATACATATATAATATGGTATAGAAGAAGATACGGCGGCTACTGGCCACTTGCCTACCCCAGGGATCATCAGAATCCGCGCTGAACTTAGCACTGTTTCGGATCAACCACGCACTGCCGCCCCACCTGCTCTGGGAATCCGCCCTCCTCAAAGCTTCGGATGGGTTTCAACTCAGCTGTGCCTTCCAAGGCTACGCCATGTTTCAGCAGAAAATCGTCCACCTCGTTGCCCGCCTCCAAGATCTGCTCCTTGGGAGCACTCGAAACCTCCACGGACTCCACGGATCTCGGATGCCCCAAAGGTGGAGGAGGCGGAGGCCTCACACCAAGCTTCACGCCCTTCCCAGATGCCCCAGATGCTTCCCTCGCATTGTTGGAAGATCTTTCCAACTCCGGGTCCTTATGGTCCTTCTCCAAAATTTTCGGATCCTCCACCAGTTCCACAGGTTTCTCCACCACCAGAAGTTTCTCCTCCGTTTTCTCCGCTAGGCTCCATCCGATCCCAACCCCACCGCGCCGCCGGCGGGTCAAAGGCAGCTCGTCGATGGGGTCGAAGACGTCCTCGTCGTAGAGCTCCGCGCGGCGACCGTAGCTCTCGCTGGCACTGCAGCGCAGCCATGGGGCGCAGTGCAGTGCCCGCGGCAGGAGGCGACTGGCAGGCCGGCAGAGCCATGCCATCGCACGCAGGGGCTCAAAAAAGGGTCAAAAATTGGAGGAAAAAACTACTGAAGCTGAGGTGGTTGGGATATGTTGGGATACAACGTCTTCACATGCAAATCAAATTGGGCAGGGTGGCCTCCATGTGCTTGAGGCAGCTGGTGTTTACATTGCCCTCCAGCTGTAGGGGGAAGAGGTGTCTCCAAAGCCAAACAACACCTCCACAAGTCCCTGCTCTCAACAATGGGCCTGGTCTTGCTCACTGCAATTGAAATACGCTGTCTATTTGACGCTTAAAGCTCACTGCCCTTTCCTAGAGTTGAGGTTCATTTGTTGCTGTTCATAGCCCTTCAGGCACTTGAAGGTCAGCTGTACTATGCAGCTGTGCAGCTTGCGAGCAAAATCAGCCAGAACCACCATATGGGTCCGACGGTACATGTTTTGATCTCATGGATAAATTCACACATCTGTATAGAGATAAAGGATTCAATGTAGATATCTATGTAAATTAACAGATTGTCAATATGCACATGCTCTGAATAATATTGCTACATAATTACGTGACCTGGGCAGGTATTACACAGAAACTACATGTATATTGATATATATATACATATATATAGTTATCTATGTATATATAATTATTTATGTATACTTATATAATTGTGTATGTATATATATATATATATTATATTACATCATACTACATCATATTACCTCCACGGCTGGGGAGCCCCGGCTTCACGGAAGCGGCGTAGCGGCGCCCCGGCCTGGGTGACAAGCAGATGAGCATCGAAACGTTGGTTTTTTAAATGGGTTAGATTGGCATTATTTTAAGATTAATAGAATCATTAATCATTAATCATAATAATAATCATCTAATAATAATAATCATTAATAATAATAGTCATTAATCATCTAATAATAATGATTATTATTATAATAATCATTATATAATCATCTAATAATAATAATCATTAATCGAATCTAATTCATGGTTATTGATTATTGATCATCTAACTCTTTTCTGATGTTGATTTTAGATTCTTGTTCATACGAGGTCCTTGAGAATTGTCGAAGTCAGTTCCTCCCACTGACCTCTAGGTCCTAGGTGTCCCAGGCTGCCCTTCAAAGGAGAAGGTGTCTGATGGCAAGACCTGGGCATGGGCCGTTTCCGTTTGGATTAGGAGCTGTTGATAAGAATGGGAATCCAAAGGTTGGTTGAATTGCACGGTCTGGGATTCAGTTTTGTTGGGAAATGGAAAAATCTGCCAAAACTCATGGAATTCACGGTTTCTTGGGGCTTTCAACGAATTAGAGCCACAAGTTCTTGTTCATATCAGTGGTCTGGTCAGGACTTAAGAGTATCCGTCGGTGTCCGTTCCATCTGTCATCCCTCGATTGCTGCAGAGGAAGCCCCAAATGGAGAGCTCCGGAACACCTGGATGATGAAGTGCATATATGCAGTATAAAAATCGGAGGATGTCAACAGATCTTTTGTCCATGATGTCACCACTTATATAAATTTTCCCAGGATCTTCCTAAGATTTCAACTGGAGCTAAGTCATCCTGGTGCCTTCATTGGAGTCTCCCCAGGGATTTCCATATGGATTTCCCATGGCACCCGAGGTCTGGACGACCACCTCATTGGCCTACGCGCGGGCTTAGCGGCTAAGGGTACAATGAGATGTCCATGAAACTTGGAAGAAAAAGAACGAAACTTGACATCAAAAGACTGTCAAAAGACCAAAAAAGATTGAAAAGTTGACCCAAAGACTTCTGAATATGGGAACATGTTGAGAAATCGTGCCGGAACGCACCAAGATTTGGTGAGACATGTTGAACCCCGAGCAATTCCAACGCCTGAGGTCCCTTGGGTGACATATTCACCTCATCGGACACTTTGCCCATTGAAACCATTGAGCTCCATCATTCAGCGGTTCCAAACTGATGTGCCAGCACATCTCCATTTGTCATACTGCATTACAAAGTCCTTGCTCCATTGAAAAACCAGGGTCCCATTGACTTCAACCATAAGGTCCCCAAAATGTCAACGAAACGAGAGTTCAAAACCAGCTTTCGCGAGACGATGACAATCTACTGTTTCTACCACTGGGAGATCATCATTTGGAGACAAGTTGTCCCAGGCGAGAGAGAGAGAGAGAGAGAGTCTGAAACTACGGTACCCCCAGAAATTGAATGATTTATCACCATCCCCATTTTCAGACACACCCGGATGCCCAAAATTGTGTTTGGTCAAAAATCATCAAAAATCCTATAGTTCTCTCCATCTCCTATAAAAGATGTTTGCTTTAATCCCCCACTTTCCCAGCACTTCCCGTTTGCTCAGCCCATGCCCCAGGTTTCCCCACTGTGAAGCCTACCAGTGTACCGGGCTCCACCGTTTGACCGTTTAGGGCGGAACGCAGCAAGAACACCTCCTTGCCAAATCGGTCCTTTGCCACCTGGCAGTGGAGTGAAGGTGTGGGGGGGGGGTATCTCATTCGAAAAAATCACCAATCAGATCGGGATTTAATGGGGTATCATGGGATTTTATGGGATATGATCGGAAATAGAATGCCTTGCATACATGTAAGTAAAATTTTGGAAGTATGCAATGCAATGCCGTGGAATGTGATGTGTCTACAGGGATGTAAATCAATGTACTTACCACTAGCTAACTTCCGGATACCTTGGTTGACATCTGTCTGCCCAGCCGCAAGTTCGAGGAGGAAAAACTGCGGGTACAGGTTCTCCCTACACTGTAGAAGAAGCCAGAAAAAGAGTGAAAAAAATATAAAGGTTCAATTTACCAATATCTTAGTAGAATTTTACGAACTTTTGGAGGGTTGCTACAGGATTCGCAGCTAAAATCATGGAAAGGTCTGCAGCTCGGAATTTTCTACTCCCCGGCTGGCCCTGCCTGGCAAGTGATGTGTCCCCATCCCTTCTCTTCGTTATATCCTGCCACGGCGTCCCAAGTTGGACCGTCATGACCGGGAAACTCCAGCCAAACCAGAAGCAGTTTCCCCAAAATCAAATAGGACCAATAGCGGGGAACTTGCAATCAACAGGGTTGTGAACCACTGCTCGACTATTACTTGGTGTTGTCTTATCCCCATTATTCTCGGTTTCAAAAGCCGAGGTTTCATGATGATTGTCTTCAAAAATCAAAAGTCAGCCCACAGCCCAGTCCTTTCACCGCTCCGAAGAAGTATTCGTTGTGCACAGGCTGCGTGCTCGGCATTGGGCTATATGCGTGCATCGCTGCCATAGGCGCAGCGTGCATGGGCGCAGCATGCATGGGCGCAGCATGCATTTGACGTACAGGCATGGCCGGCCTGGCGCTTTCTTGAAAAATGGGGATTCAACTTGATTCAACCAACCACTTGTGGATGTTTAGTGGGATATTATATCAGCAACATTCAGCAACATGATATGGGTTTGTCTGAAAATAGTGTACCCCTACACCCAATGGTTTTGCTGATCCTTATCCCTACTAAATGGCTATGATTGGGGGTATACCCCATTTTCAGATATACCCATATGGTTTTGTCCAGAAATGGGGACCCCCAAGCAAACCCATTTTGGTAGCCACCTGTAGGCGCTCGGTGCAGGCACCGGCGTCTGGCTGCGGAACCTGCCGAAAAATCTGGCTGCAGAACCCTGCTGGATTTGGGGGATGTGTAGCTGGTGTAGCTACATGGATGATATGATGTAAATGATGTATCTGTATACAGATTCATATTTTGTCTATCTGTCTATCTATCTAATCTAATCTAAATCTAATCTAAATCTAATCTAATCATCGAATCTAATCTAATCTAATCTCATCTAATCTATATAGATATATTCATGTGTGTGTGTGTTTGTTTTGAATGTATGTATACACATGTGTGTTCTCTTTGTGTCTTGGGGCCCGAAATGAAAATAGATCCAATACAATATGGTGCTCTTGTGATAAAGGTGCGAAGGAATGATCACAAACCGATGAAAAAAACGGGGAGTTTGCCATGTGAATGCCATGTGATTGGACCATGGGAGATGCCAAGAATAAGTCTTTGCGATGGCGGTGTGGGACCCAGAAAGACTGTGACATCAAGGAAAGGATCATCAAAATTGCCAAATAGATCAAATAGTACCAAACAAAAATCCATGTCAACCATTTGGGATTGGATGCATTGCCAGCCAGTTTGCAATGAACGTCGACATGGAAGGTATATAATGGGCCGGCAACCACAAACCATCCTTGGATCAGCCAAGCAACGCAGCCGGCCTCAGCGGAGATCACCAAAATTTGTTCAGGTCTTTTGGAGGGATATGTCTTAACAAACATGGAAAAAATCACCAAGCAAAATGGTATCAAAATGACCTTGGAAACCAAATATCGGCATTTCGGAAGTCTTGGTATAGCGTTCCATCCATAACACCCGCAGGAATGTCATCATCCTTGGTCGCTTGTAGCTGAGGAGATCACATTCGGTTGCTGGTCGCTGGCTGTATGTTTTGCGCCTCACAGGGCACTGTGAGAAGTCCAATAAAAGTCCCTGCAACTTGGGACTTGAAGAGTCTCATTTTAAAAAAAATGGATGAATGATGATGAATGGCACTGGGATGCAGAAGTTGGATGAGGTTGGATGAGGTACTTCTTTTGCTGTGAAGAAAACCAGAGACTTTGTGAATGGCCGATAAATCACAACGTTCCAACGAAAGGTTACCATTGACACCATCCCATGCCGTCCTGAGTGCCCTTGGGACTCTCGAAGATCGAGAAATAGACCTGCCTCGGCATCTGCAAGGCTTTGAAGGTTACCCTCTGGTTATGTCAAAATAGCTATTGAAAATGGCCATTTATAGTGGATTTTCCCATTAAAAATGGTGATTTTCCATAGTTATGTTAGTTTACCAGAGGGTACCAACATTACCAACCCAAGAATTTCCAAATCAGCTGACAGGTGCCACATCTTGGAACATCCCAACATGGACCTCCCAGGGTCCGCGCTGTCCCTCTGAAACCGGAGCCAACAGCGAGGACTTCATAAAGAACAGATCCTGCAGCAAGATGGCCATCTTTATACCGATTTTTGTACCCGGTTGAATGGGAATAATGATGCTTCAACCTGGGATTTCGGGGTACGTTACCTGTGGATAAACTGGATAAAGCCATCTGATGATTTGCTAAGCTGTCTTACAGGTGGTGCACGGAGCCATCAATAAACATGTTGAGAAAACCGTAGCCTTTGGCTTTTAACAAAACAAATATGGCACTGGAGAATCCGCCACAGACTAGTGGACTACCGAAGCTAGGTTCAATGACCCGGCACTTGGGGTGATCTTCGAGAAACCGATGAACTTATGGGGGTTATGTCCATGGTTATACTCATTTTAGTCACCCCAACTGCAGCCCTATGTCTTCATAATCATGCATTGGCTCTATAATCTCTATATCCGTATGAAGGTTAAATGTGGTTAAAGGTTCAATTTTCACAGTGGTTCATGATAAATAAACAGGTTCACCATGTTTGATGGTAACATCCCCCCAAGAAGGAAACTTCACTGCTGCACCTTGCCAAAGGTCTGCATGATTTCATCACTGGTGATGAAGCCCCAGCCTGCCGGAAATCCACGCTCCGGGGATGAAGATCCTCCCATGCATTTTTGGCAAAATTAGGGATGGCGTATGACTTACCCTCCGGTAATCAAACGCAATGAGAAATACCCCAGTTCGATGATTTTCCCAGCTAGAAACATTGACATGTTTGTAAAAACAACAGGGTGTTTTTCAGATTTCCTACAACTAGTTCAATGCCCCTGGACCCCGATCGACCCCAGCGCCTTTCAATGCATTGAAGGACTTCACTATCCCAATGTTGTCTGCTGGAGCGCCTCCTACTCCTCCTCCTCCTCATGCGAGGTGTGAGTTTTTGTCTAAGTGGGAGAGATGCGTTCCCTAGATGAGAAGCAAGGAATGCCCCCTGGAACTTATTTCATGATACATCCCGTTGTATCCCATCATGTCCTATCAGATTCCCCTTATTTCCCTATTCTACCCCAGTAAAACTGTCGAAGTGGTTCAAGTTTGCTCGTGAATATGTTGGATATAGCCTCAACCCACCAAAAGTGAGCAATGAAGGCTGATAGGAAAGTCCCTGTTGCTGGGCGAAGGCTATGTCCAACGTAAAACCATGTAAAACCAACAACTAGGCTTGTCATGGTGGATTTACCCACGAGCTATCGCATCCATTGCCATTTTCAGTGGTATGCTATAGCAATATCATTTAAACAAATCTCCATACTTTCATACAGTATGTTTGAATACAATTTATCCCAATTATAACAAAATTATCCCCATAATGCCAGTTATAATTGTTATAATTGGGATAATTGTTATAATTGGGGATAATTGGGGATAATTGTTATATAATTATCCCCATCTACGTATCCCAAAGTTGCCGGATCTCCCGGCAGCATCTGCTCCCCCGCTCCACCATGCTCCACAGATCTCCTCCTTTCCCGTTCATCGGCGCCCGTGCGGGCACCGGCCCACGCAGTTGGGGTCCTCCCATTGGCCGTGGGCCGACCGTCTGCCCATAGGGCCCGGGACGGGCTGCAGCCTTAGGACGGGTGTAGGCCAGGTGTGTGTCTTTTTGTTGTTCTCATGAGGATATCAACCACGAATAATGGCGGCCCGAATAATAGGGATTAACCAATAAATAATGGATGATTAATGGAATATTCACTGGAATTATCTGGCAGCAGCAACAACAACAACAACAGAGCAAGCGGGCGATATTCTGGGCAACAACAGCGACCCTTGGGGCATCGCCAGTGTGCAAAGCCCTACTATACGTAGGTACAGTGTGTGTGTGTGTGCGTGTGTGTGTGTAATATATATATACACACAGTTAATATACCATAATATAAACCTTTTATATACATCTTTTTACGACATATTTCCCAAAGACAGTCGCTCACCCAGGGCCCCAATTATACCCTGCAAGTAAGGCACTGCCATCGGCCTCCTATTGAGGACCAAGATATTTTCGGCCTGGCTGATTGAGTGGGGCAACGAAAAGTCCATGTCTGGGAGGATACTCCTAGTCCTTAAGTCACTTTAGTCTTTGTGTTACATCCTCACCAGAAAGATTTCCACATTGCTCCCACCCTATGCCGGGGTGCTCCGCCTGTGGCCCCTTGTTGCTGTCAACCACACTGAAGGTGACCTGCAGTGAGGCTGTACAAAGGTTGAAATGTGATTCCAACTCCCTTCACCAAGTTTTGGCATGCCTCAAAACCGGGTGCTGCAAAAATGGGGGTGACCGGAAATCCTCAAGTGGTCCTTACTTGTCAAATAAGTGTTGACCGCAATCCATCGAAGGGTAACGCCACCCCAATAAAGTCGGATGGTTTTTCATCTGAGTTTGTCATCAGATAGCCCCAAAATCCAAGAGTTCATCCATCTGTTTCGATATTTTCCCACATTTTCCCCATGAAACATGGTGAAACCAAGCCGAGCCGGCACCTGATCCCCTGGAAACGCTCCCTGCAGCGCGGTCTTCAGCACAAAGACGTCCTGGCACGGCAGTGCACCTGTCAAGGCTTGGCCCACCCCAACAAAAAGGCTGGAAAACCCATAGGAAAACCCATGGAAAATCCGCAAGAAAAGCCCTGAAGCCATCGTTGAAACCCAGTTGTTTTATCACTTCGAAAGTCAAATATGTGTTCTTGTTGCCATGGTCATCTAGCCTGCAGCCCTCGAAAGACCGGGATCTGCCCGTGGCCCCATGCTGCTCCTTCCCATAGATGGCAGCTGTGTCGGCGCTTTCAATGAAGCCATAGCCCTTCGTCTCATTGAAGGACCTCAGGCTGAAATCCACGAACTCTGCCAGCTTTGAAGGCACAAGTCTCCACAACATCAAACAAATCTGGTGGATTTCTAGGTCAAACTCCAGTCACGGCAAGCCAGAATTCTGCGATTGCCTGGGCTATTCTAATTGAATTATATTTAATGGGTGATACATGGTGATACCATGTTAGTAGCAAATGACATCACGAAAACATGGAGGTAAGCTCAGATTTTAATCAACCATGCTATTTTGAGGCATTTCGCTGAGACTTTGAAGGCCCTGAGACTGTGGCTTCACCACCCCTCGATACTGCGCCATGGTGACGCGGCGGTGGCAGCACTTGAGCCCGTCTGGTGACATTGAAGGGATCATCCACTGGAAAACACCAGAGGTGGCAAAAACATGCAAAAACCATGGTTTCCTGGGTTTCCTGTGAAGCGTCCCTCGAATCCTCAAATCCATCTTATCTTTGGCTATCATCCCATATCATCCCGAGTCTTTGTCGCATATGAACTTCATATCCCTTACATAGCTGTCCCCCAGTCTCCCCAGCATCCAACCCACTCCCGTCTTCGCCACGCCAACTTTTGGTCATTGGCCGGGACTGACACCATCGCAGTCCGATAGTCGCGCCATGCTCACCTCGTGCGCCCAAACTCCGGCCATAATCTTTTGAGTATCCCCCAATCAGAGAACCCCAATTGATTGAGGAAGCCACCGTTGCGGTCACCAACACAAGAAAGAACACCGCACTTGGAACCCCTCAAAGAAGGAGATTTGGATCCACACTTTTGAAAACATCAAAATAGTCCATGACCTGCGGGCAGGTAATGATGTTTTATGTCATCCCCAGATGAGACCCTGAGACCCCTGTCTCTACTGAGGTGGTACTGTTTTGGAAGCCTCCAAGGCATCCCAAGGCATCCCAAGGCATCCCAAGGCAAACACCCTGAGCTTGACACGGCGCAGCGAAGGTCTTTTGAGCTGGGTACCTGCACCAACTGCAGCTTTTCGAATCCCAAATTTGCAGATCTGAATTCATGTTGACGCAATTTTCGAAGCCACGGGCTGTCACTTCGTGAAGTTCTGGTTTCTCTTCAGCACCATTGCAGCTGCTTTCTGTGTCGCCACATTTCTATCAGCCAAGGCTGGGATCAGCCGCTAAGGTCACATGGCAGGCACCAGCACTCCCAAGGGAACTGCGCCTGGACTTGGAAATTCAAACACAAGCGGATCGCCAGCACTTTTTTGCTCATGCCGTCATTGAAGATTCACCGGCTGCATTGATATTTATATAATGATATTTATACGTTGATCCTGGATGCCAAAAAAAATGCCTTTGGAGATAGTTTGTCAGAAGACGGCCAGCCACAACTCCTGAATCCGCTGAGATTGCCTAGTGAATACAACACGTGATCCACACCCAGTCAATAGGTTCTATGAGCAAAACACAACTGTCTTTGATTCCCATAATTGGTGAGGGAAAAATTCAGCCCGATATCTCTTCGTCCTTCGGTCTCCAACCACCAAGAGCAAATAGCTGGAGAAAACCCCGGTGCCCTTGAGCAGACGGGCCTGGATGTGCGCTCGCACGCGCCTGGATTCAATGGGGAAGTGGAGGGGAGCCAGGGTTTCAGGGGGAGCAAAAAAGACAGGCCATGTGATTTTGAAGTGGACCAAATATGTGCCAATACATGTGACGCAGGCTGGGAGCAGCCCTGAATAGAGGGATGTTGGTGCATCACCTCATTGTACTGCTTCAGCAACCGAATTATAATCTCTTTTAGATAGTTGGCATGTCCACAGACCCATGTCCGCCAGCTAGTGGTCATCTGTGGGATTACAACCCCAACACACAACTGGGTTCTACAGTAACCCCAAACCGAAACACTGCCAAGATGAGGGGAATACCCCAGTCGCACAGCATTCACTATCCAAGCTCGAGGTCACAGAGTTTTAAAACCAGAAGCCAATTTTTTCCATGAAAATGGCCAGAAGTTGGAGGCCCAATCCCCCATCGTTCAGACCCAGCTGGGAACCCAAGACCCCCGGCCTGTCGTGCACCGTTTGCTTGCTGCGTGGCTTCTGCCGCCTGCTGAGCGATGCAGGCGCGCTGATGAGCCACCTGACAGGTCAATCCAACGAGGCATTCCGGGAGATACATACGGATTCATAACAACCCAAACAAGCTGGCAGCAGGTGCACAAGGATGTCTGAATCGTTCTAGGAAAGCTACCAAGCTTGAAAAATATCTGATGCAGCACCGAAAGCTTCAGCCCTTTGGAGTTACATGTTTCCAATTTCCCATAGTTGGCCCGCAAAGCTGGCGCCTGTTGCTGCGCAGCAGTCTGTTGGACCTGGGCGGCTTCGCCACCCCATGCTCCAAAAATCCTCAGGATGTCGTACAGACCTCCCTACCTTGGTCATAATTCATGGCTCTTCAGATGGGCCCATGGTTACACTTTTTTCCGGGTCAAATCGAAGCAACCAGCCTGGAGTTCTTTCATCTCCTCATTGTACTGCAATTGAGTCTGCAACGAGCCGCAAACAACTTGGGATTCAGGGTTGTCACGTGGACCAGCAGGCTGAACGTTCAAATACTGGTCAGTAAGTGCCCTGGGGTTGTCCAATTTATAGCAGGCGTATTTCAGGGATATAATGTGATTTAATGTGATTCATGATGTGATTATCCTACACTATGGTACATTTCTACTATTTTGTTCCATGTTGACTGCTATATCACTAAGCACTCGGGATGAACAACCCGGGATCGCACTGAGCACCTCATACTGCTTCTTCTGAAACTGATACTGCTGATACGACAGATCCTGCGACCAGTGTGACTGCTCTGAGCAGAGCTCAAAACCCGAAAGGTCATTCCATAAAATACTGTTTGATTTAAGAGGAATTTCCAAAATGGATTATGATAATCCCCTACCAGTAGTTGGGGTTTTCAACCCCAAAAATCTGAAAGTCAGTTGGGATTATGATCCCATTTCTATGGTTGAACATAGAAATTCCTGTTTATGCCGGGCAAACTTCCCATGTGTTATGCTGCATAACCCATATATTATCAATGTACATATATCTATTTATATATATATACCATATTTATATAATATGATATAATATAATATAATGAAATGTAATACAATAGCATACAATATAATACAATATAATATAGTATAATATAACATAATATAATACAATATATGTAATTGATAATAAAAACAACAATAATAATAATAATATATAATCATGTATATAATTATGTATATAATTACATATATATATATATAATTATATATACAATAATATAAATATATATACATA